>Ga0209573_1000255_pt1 | contig 130786 bp, 113 predicted proteins | sample TNRBio252014_DNA_FD_185870 | JGI IMG/M metagenome (GOLD analysis project Ga0209573, IMG submission 185870) | Wastewater treatment Type I Accumulibacter community from EBPR Bioreactor in Madison, WI, USA - TNR Reactor_6/25/2014_ DNA (SPAdes)... | ecosystem: Engineered > Bioreactor > EBPR >...
CTCCGCGCCGTCGACCGCACCAGCCTCGCGCCTTTCCAAAGGAAGGTCCCAGCGGCCACGCCGACCGACTCGCCCGCCGCCGAGTCCCCGAGCGCGGTTCCAGTGAGGAGCCGATTCGAAGGCCGCCCCAGCGTCGAGCTCGATCTCGAACAATGCCGCCAGACCGCGCTCGCCAACAACCTCTCGCTGAAAGTGGCCCGGCTCGACCCCACGATCGCGGCCCAGCGTGTCAGCGCGGAGGACGCTCGCTTCAATTCCGTCTTTACGCTCTCGTCGCGATACAGCGATTTCAACCAGCCGACGTCCAGCCAGCTTGTCGCCGCCCAGTCGCAGCGGACCAGCATCGATCCGGGCGTGAGGATCCCTCTGCGCACGGGCGGGACCGCGACCGTCACCATGCCCTGGGCCAAGAACAGCGACAACAACCAGTTCTCGACGCTCAATCCGTCGTATTCCTCGGACTTTGATTTCTCGATCAGCCAGCCGCTGCTGCGTAACGCCGGCCGCCGGGCCAACACCGCGCCGCTCCGCATCGCTGCGTACAACGAACAGGCGAGCCAGGCCCGGACCAAACTCGAGGTGATCCGCCAGCTCGCCGCCGTGGATCGTGCCTACTGGCGCACCTTTGCCGCGCGAGGGTCGCTCGCGGTCCGTCAGCAGCAGTACGAGCTCGCCGCCGAGCAGGAAGCCCGCGCCCAGCGTCGTGCCGACAAAGGGCTCGGCCTCGAGATCGACGTCATCCGCGCCCAGGCCGCCGTCGCCGACAGTCTCGAGGGCATCATCCTCGCGCAGAACGACGTCCTCACCCGTCAGCGCGAGCTCAAAGCGGTGGTCAACGACCCCGAGCTCCCCATCGAGGGCTCGACCATGGTCACCGTCTCGACGCCCCCCGATCCTGTCGAGTACGAATTCGACCGACCGCAGCTCGTTGCCCACGCCCTCGATACCCGCATGGAGATGCTCGAACTCGAACTCCAGATCGCCGCCGACGCCGTCGCCATCGGCCAGGCCCAGAACCGCGCCCTCCCACTCGTTTCTCTCGACTACACCTACCGACTCAACGGGCTCGGCGGCTCAACGCAAGACGCCCTCAAAACCCTCCGCGACGACGACTTTCAGGATTGGTCCGTCGGCCTCTCCGCCGAGATCCCATTCGACAACGAGCAAGCCCGCGCCGGCATCCGAGAGGCAATTCTCGGCCGCCTCCAGCGCCTCGCGACACGCGAGGCACGTCGCCAGGCCATCACCCAGGAAACCCTCGCCGCTCTCGACCAGATCGACGCCGCGTGGCAGCGCATCCTCGCTTCGCGCCAGGCTGTGGTCCTCAACACCCGCAACCTCCGTGCGGAACAAAGACTCTTCGACAACAGCAAGAGCACGAGCACCGACGTCCTCAACGCCACCACCCGCCTGGCCGAAGCCCAACTCTCCGAGTTGCGCGCCGTTGCCGATTATCAAGTCGCCCAGGTCGACCTCGCCTTCGCCACCGGCACCCTGCTGGGCGCATCCCGTGTCAGCTTCGACCCCGCCCCCACTCCCGACGACGACACCCTCACGCAGCCCGTGCCAGAATTCGAGCCCGCCGCAACAAGGCCCGAGTCAAAGCAGGATTCGAAGCATTTTCCTCATCCAGAACTGAATCCCGAATCAAGCTCTGATTCGAAGCCGGCGCGCTGATCTCCGCTTAAAGCATGGCGGTCGTTTCTACTTATTGGGTGACCCACCCCAACCGATCAACGTGGCTTTCAAGAACGATCGTATCATGCGATCGTTCGAAGCTGGACGAGATCGATTGTCGCTTCTGCGCTCACGACCTCGAACGATCAAAAACACAATCCCGAGCAGCAGTCCTGACGTTTGTGACCATTCGGCCCGCACAGTACAGCGGCCCCGCAGATGACGTGGTGTGTTACTCCTCCGTCACAGGTTCACGACAAAGACGAAGATTCCCATTCGCAAACACACCGCCCGCAATTAGCCACGGCTGCCGCCCACCCATTGCCGCCGAACGAGAGATCTTCGAGCCCCATGGTGCGCTCCCGGATGTGCTCTGTGAGAGGAGCACGATCATCGCCCGCCGCCATTCTTGTCGCTCCCACCGCCGCCCGAGATCATGCCCCGGATGATCACGAGGGTCAGATAGACCGCGAGTACCGCGATGATCTCCCGAAGCACGCCGGAATATTCTCGATTCGTCCTCTCCCCGTCTGACACACTCCCGAGCCCACACTCTTTGGCTCTCAAACCCGGTGGGCCGGTGCGGGCATGTCTGCGCCGATCCGCTCGCGCTTGGGCTTGCCCCCCCACTCCTCGAGGCTCAGCAGCACCTCGTCGTCTCCGAGCCTTGTTTGCAAGTGGACCGGCCGGCCCCACAACGTCCGCAGATGCTGCAAGACCTCGCCGGCCTTGGAAAGCTCGATCTCCACGCCCGTCCACTGGTGGGCCAAGTACAGTTCGCCGCGGTTGCGATAGTTCCCGTCCACGACGTGCAGAAACGGCTGGCCCATGTTCGTCAGGTGGTGCAGCAACGTCATCTTGACCCGATGAAAGTCGCGCGACACCACTTTCGTCTCGCCCGACTGCGCATCGCGCCGCTGTTCGAACATTCGGTGGCGCTCGCAAAACTCCTCGGTCAGGAACTCGTCGATGAAATTCACGTCGTTGTACACGCTGCGGACCTCGAAGATTTTCGCCCGGCCCCGCATGCTTTTGTCGTCGTACGCCTGCTTCGCGCCGATCGAGTCAATCCGCTCCCACGCGGCCCCGTGCTGCCCGGTGTTCCAGCGCCGCTCGATGTCCTTGAACAGCTCAACGCCGATCTTGTACGGGTTGAACCCGCCCGCGGGCATGTGCACCACGCCCGAGTGCTGGTCCGCATAATGCACGATCTCGCTGTCCTCAACAAAGTGGCTCGTCATCAGCTTGCTGTGCCAATACGTCGCCCATCCCTCGTTCATCACCTTTGTCATCGCCTGAGGTGCGAAGTAATACGCCTCGTCCCGCACGATCGTCAGGATGTCTTGCTGCCACTCCTGCAGCGGCGCGTGCCGGAGCAAGAACAGAAGCACGTCACGCGTCGGCTCGCTCGGAAATTTCGTTCTCGCGGCCCGCACGCGCTCGTCGTGCTCCACACGCTGGCGGTTCATCTCCTCCTGCGGGTTGATGAACGGGTCCATGTAGTCTTTCGCGGGCAGGCGCTGTGGCTCAAACCCGCCAGCCCCCCCACCACCGCCCGCTCCACCCCCTCCGTCGCATGGTCGCACGGTCCTCGACATGAACATCGAGTGTGGGTCGATCAGGTGCTCGACCGATAGGCATGCATCGAGGAAGCGTTCGACCTCCTCTTGCCCGTGCCGTTCGATGTGACGCCGGACGCGCGTGGCATGATTCGCCATCTCGTCCATCATCTTGCGGTTGGTCTTGCTGAACCACAAGTTGTGCTTGAAGAAGTCGGCGTGGCCCGACACGTGCGCCATCACCAGCTTTTGATCCGTAACGCTGTTACTCTCTTGCAAATACGCGTACACCGGGTCGTTGTTGATCACCATCTCGTAGATCCGGCCCAGCCCGTACGCGTCGCGCTTGCTCAGCCGCTCGTACTCCATGCCCCAGCGCCAATGCGGGAACCGAGTCGGGAAACCGCCGTACGACGCGATCTGGTTCATCACATCAAAGGGCAACACCTCGTAGACGACCTCGAAGAAATCCAGGCCGTACTCGCGGGCCTTGGCCTCGATCGCCTTCTTGTACGCCAAGAGTTCAGGTGACAGTTCGGTGTTCGGAGTGCCCGGCATGCACCTCCTATCGGCTGTTCCTGTCACGCCCCCCCACCTTCACCACCCGCACGGCCCTGTCACCGGTCGAGCGCCGAAACTCTGATGAAGACTCGCCCCGAAGCCACCGGTCAAGCCAGTATCCCGCGCTCGCGTCCCGTGCGACAAGCTCGACAGCCTTGCCGGTGGGCCGAATCTCAACCACGCGCTCCGCCGCGTCGGGAGGCAGCAGGCTCATACGCTTTGCACGCCTCGCTTGGGCTTCGATGCGTCCACGGGCCGTCGATACAGATCCCGAGATCACCTCGGTATCGCGGATCCCTCGCGTGCAGCGGACCTGCTCAAGTCGTGCTTCTAGCCGCCGTCCCATAGCTCAGCGTATCCCCGTACCATCCCGCCATGTCCACGGCTATTGAGATCCGCCAGATCACCAAAACCTATCCGCCACAGGGAAGTCAGCCCGCGCTCACCGCGGTCAACAATGTCTCCCTTGACATCCAGCCAGGCGAACTTTTCTTCCTTCTTGGCCCATCCGGCTGCGGAAAGACCACCCTTCTTCGCATGATCGCGGGTTTCATCGAGCCCACGTCGGGCCAGATCCTCTTCAATGGCAAGGACATCACCCATGCAGACCCTAACAAACGCAATACGGGTATGGTCTTCCAGTCGTATGCCCTTTGGCCGCACCTAACCGTGGCCAACAACGTCGGATTCGGCCTGAAAATCAGAAAGACCCCAGCGGCCGAGGCCGCAGCGCGAATACGGGAGGCTCTCGACACCGTTCAAATGGCTCAACTATCCGATCGAAAGCCTAACCAGTTGTCAGGAGGACAGCAGCAACGCGTTGCGTTGGCACGAGCGATCGTGGTTCGTCCGGACGTCCTCCTTCTCGACGAGCCCTTGTCGAACCTCGATGCGAAGCTCAGGAACGAGCTGCGCGAGGAGATTCGACGTGTATGCAGGGCTGTTGGTATCACGACGGTGTACGTCACTCACGATCAGCGCGAGGCGCTCACGATGGCGGACCGACTCGCGGTCTTTCGCATGGGCAATGTTGTTCAAGTTGGTACGCCGGACGAGTTGTATCAGAGGCCGCAGTCTTCGTTCGTTGCAACGTTCATTGGCGAGACCAATCTGATCCCCATACTGAGTTCGTCGAGCGCAGGCGGCCGATTGCTGCTGACCACTGCGATCGGTACGGCAGACTTCAACTCTCTTACTCCCTTCGTCATCCCCCCCACCGCGCTTTCAATCCGACCCGAGTCGATTGCCATTTCTATCAACGGGACATTGAACGCCACTCTGACGAGCATCGACTATCTCGGGTCGCACTGTTCTGCTCGAGTTTCGTACCACAACATAGATCTACACGGCATCGCCCCCTCGAGCATGAGAACAGCGCGTCCCGGTTCTCAGTGTTCAGTCGACATTTCACTTAATGCCGCAGCCCCGGTCGTCGAATAATCGGGTTCCACGTGGAACAATACCTCGAAGCCGAGGTAGAATCGCGACACCATGGAGGCGATTATGCAGCACAAGGCGCCAAGGCTTGGGAAGGGCTTGTCGGCACTCATTGGATCCGATCTGGACTTGAGTAAGCGGCAGGAAAGTCCGCAGTCAAACGATCGATTGATCGAGTTAAAATTGTCGGGCATCGTTCCAAACAGGTATCAACCGCGGCAGGTATTTGACGACACAACGCTGGGCGAGCTTGTAGCATCGGTTCGCAGAACAGGAGTCATGCAGCCCGTCATTGTCAGGCCAGTGGCGGGGTCGGTCGCGTTTGAGTTGGTGGCCGGCGAGCGGCGTTGGCGAGCGGCCCAAATGGCGGGACTGTCGACGATACCAGCGCTTGTGCGCGAGTTATCGGACCAAGAAGCGGCTGAGTGGGCTGTTGTCGAAAACGTGCAGCGCGAGGATCTCAATGCAATCGACAAGGGGTGGGCGATGCGCAAGATGTCAGAGCGGTTCGGGATGTCCCAGGAGGAAATCGCAACCAGGCTATCGATGGATCGATCGTCGGTCGCCAATCTGATAAGGCTAACAGAACTAGAACAGGAAATCGCCGATCTCGTCGTTGCGGGCAAATTTGGTGCAGGGCATGCAAAGGCTCTCCTGGGCGTACCTTCAGGCGAACACCGGATCGGGTTGGCAAAGCTCGCCGAGCGGGAAGGCTGGTCGGTTCGTCAACTCGAGAAACAGGTACGCGAAACCGCGCTGGCCGCGTCGGCGAGGCTTGCGCCAGCGAGCGACGTCGATGACGCGAAAAGGGCCGTGCTGATCGATCTTGAGCGTCAACTAGGCCAGTTTCTTGGCACAAAGGTCGCGATCCGCGCGTCGAGGAAAGGTGATCGCGGGACGATCGAAATTGAGTACTACGGGCTCGATCACTTTGACGGTCTGTTACGGCGGATGGGGTTTGATCGCTCGTAAGGTGCTAGCGTGCTTATCATAAGACGGAGTGCGGGATACGGAGAAGTTCTAGGAATGGCTAAGCGATCCAGAAGTGCGATATCGAGCCTTGATACCAAGACGATCCAGGAAGAACTCAACCGCAGGCAACGCGGGCTTCCCAGGCTCTATGCCCAGCTCCGCAAAGCCGAAGCGAAAGTGTCGAAGCTGGTTTCGGCGATCAGCAACATCGAAGGCGTCAAGGCGAAGCGAGAGCCCGGCCGACGCCGTGTGACCAAGTCCGGCGCTGTGCGCATCAGGCCCAAGAACGACCGGAGCCTGATCGAGGTACTCGCCAGCGTGCTGAAGGGAAAGACGCTATCGGTGGCCGAAGCGGTGACGAAGGCGAAAGGTGCCGGTTACAAGACGTCGTCGCCAAACTTTCGGGTGATTGTCAATCAGGCGCTTCTCAAGAGCAACTTGTTCAAGAAAGTGTCGCACGGAAAGTACACCGCGAAGTAAGGTCGCAACCGAGCGGCCCGTTCGCGGACTCGGCGACAGCGGTGGGGCGGTGTCTCGGGAGCGAGTTCGATGTTCGTCTCGGTAGAGGCTCGGTACGACGCGGCGGTCGCCACATTATGCGATTCAGCGTGTGTATGCACCGGGTGCGGGTATCCGCGGCACGGGCTCGAGGCCACAGCTTGCCCTGAGTGTGGGGCGGTCGCTCGGCTCACCGATCTCGGCGACATCGGCACCCCCTCCGAGATCGCCGCCGCATTGCGGCTGTACGGCCCTATCCGTTGCGGGGCGTGCCGCCACAGGATCACAGACAGTGAAGATGCGCGCTGCGGCAAGTGCGACACGCCGATCAGGCTGGCCTGGTTCACGGAGATCGCATCGAGAAGACGTGGCGTGTCTGACCTGATGCATCGGCGGATGGCGTGGGCCTCGGCAGTGGGGGGGGTGGGGCTGGTGCTGCACGTCGTGCCGGTGGCGCTCACGCTGGCTGTCGCCGGGCCGGCCTTGGCGCTCGGGCTTGCCGGGCTGACGGCGGTGGGGTGGTTCGGGCTGCTGCTGGCGTCGAGGCGCGGCTGGGTCAAGAGCCGCCCATGGCTGATCGCGGCTGCCCCGTGGTGGTGGCTGGCCTGGCTGCCTCTTCTGATGGGATAACGACCGCGAATCGGTGCGAAATGGGCTTGAGTGCAAGCCGGCGTGCGGTATTCTCCATTGCGGCCATGGTCAAAAATCATGCACATCCATCAAGGACGAGCCATCAGCGGGCGGACTGTGGTTCCGAACGTCTGCCCACCGACGCCTTCGACATCGACGTACTGAACGGATGGGTTGTGGGGAGCACGCCATGAAGCCGTTCGCGAGCATGGCGTTTCTCTCGATGTGCTCTGCCGCGATGAGTTCTGATTCGGGGCGATCGAGAATGGTCGAGATGACGCCGAGTTTGCCCGGTGTTCTAGCCGGTGTTCTAGGTGGTTCAATTCTCGGGGTTTCTGGAACATCGCAGGTTGGTTCTCCACGTGAACTCGATCGAGGACTCGTTAGGCCGGTACCTTGCGACTGGAACGGTTCGGCTGCTTCCGCACGAACTGTGATGTCAAGAGGCGGCAACTATAACACAGTGGAAATCACCGGCGTTGCGGTGGATCGGGTCGACGGTATCTTGAACAATGGCGTGGGAGACAGAGTCGCAGTTCGCTGGAGTGCCGCAACGGGCGAGTTCACCGAATTGACGGTAGACACAGATGTTGTGGCAAAGGCGTCGTATGCGATCAGAAATAAACAGGTGGTGAGCGAGGCGGCGTCGCACGCGAGTTTTGATGCGGATGAAACGCGCGCCGGGCGGAGCGGAATAAGGTATCCCGTGGACGTTGCGAGAGTACAGCGCTGATGTGTGGATGTTGGGGAGCGAATGGCAGGAGGTGCGGCGTGCGAACATGGACACGAGCAATGGTGTTGTGCGGTGTGCTGGGTTCGGCGGTGGTGGGGGAGCCGCCCGCCGATGCGCTGCGAGGGCCGACGGTGAAGGAGTCCATCGGGCCGGTGCGGTTTTCGCTCACCGGTGCGGTGCGGCTTGCGGAGCGGCCCGAGTTGCTGGCGCTGCGCGATGCGGCGTTGTCGGACGGCGAACGGGAAGCAGCGGGCAAAGAAATTTCGAGACGGGCGAGGTTATTATCGGCGTTTGTTACGGATGAGATCGACGCCATTGTGCGGATCCAGCTCGCCCAAAGCGTGGGCGACACCGCCGGGGTGCTGATGGAAGCGGTTGCGGGGCTTGGTCGTCTGCATCGGCGTGGCATCACGCGGTCTCTCGCGCTCGATCTGGCGAACGTGATGTCCGAGGCAGGGCGTGCTGAGTACGAGCGAGCATTGGCGACGGTCTGGAAGCGGATCGCATCGGAGCGGCATGACGGAGACGCCTCGAAGGTCACCAAGCTCGATGTGCTCGTGACGCAGCTCAAATATGGAGGCGAAGCGTTCGGGAAGGACCTGGAAGAAGCCTTCGAGAGGGCGCAGCGCAGCGGTGAACTGGCGTTCGCGTACATCTTTCGAGGGATTGGGCTCTCCGAATCACAGCATCGGCGGATTCGGGACAAGATGATCGATTTCTACGCCGAGCACGGGCCTGAGCCCGAGAAAGAAGTTCAGGATCGGTTCTTTCTGGGTGTGCTGGGGTACTTGACGGAGGCACAGCGCGAGAAAGTACTCCGCAGGTTCGGGGTGGTGAAGTAGGCGAGCAGCCCCCTATGATGGGGCATGTCATGCTGCGGACCCAGAAAGGGCAACGTGAACCGCGACGAGTATCCGAGCCGCGAGGACGTGGCGCGATTGGATTGCGACACGACCCCCTGCGGGCATTGTGGTGCTGCGGTGTATGACGATTCGGAATGGTGCCCGAAGTGCGGGAAGTCTCGGGGCGGCTCGGACGAATCGGCGCAGGGGCTGCCGGCGTGGGCGGCGGTGACGGCGGTGGTGCTTGTGGCCGTTATGGTTGTGATGGCCACCATCGGCGGACGGTTTTTCTGAAGGCGCACGCCGGGCGACGCGAGACGCGATGGGCGGCCATCACGACAGAGGCGGGTGTGGCGGGGATCAACCTTCGATGGGCTGATCGGTAGGATGATGCTCAGACATGTTCTGAAATCGGGCTATGCCCCTGGAGGTTGATATGAACGTGCGGATGAAGATGATGACCCGTGGTGCGGCCGGCCTCGTCGCGTTGTGCGCCGTGTGCGGGCTGGCGATGCCCGTCAGCACGGCAAGGGCTCAGACCGGAGCTGGCGCTGTGTCGGCATCAGCGAAGGCAACGATCGACCAGTTCTTGCGGATCCGTGCCCCACAGGGCGCGATCCTGGCTCCGGACGGCACGTTGTACGTTCGAGACTTTCCTGACGGCGTGACACAGTTGTACCGCGTGCCCAAGGGAGTCAAAGCGATCCCGACCGAGTCGGCGAAGTGGCAAAGACTCACGTCGTACGCCGACGGCATCTCCGGTGCATCGATGAGCCCTGACGGCAAGCGGATCCTGATCACTCACGGAGTGGGCGGGAACGAGAACTTCCAGATCGCCTCGCTCGACCCGGCGACCGACAAAATCACCGAGCTGACGACGGACCCCAAGGTGCAGTACGCCATCAACAACTGGCTGGATGATTCCTCGGGGTTTGTGTTCAGCGGGAATCAGGACAGCCCCACCGACTTCTATCTGTACCTGTTCGACTTCGCCAAGGGCAAGGCCGAGAGGATCCTGGCAAAGGAAGGATCCTGGTCTCTGGGTGACATCACGGTTGATCGCAAGAAAGCGGTGGTGAGCAAGTACAACTCGGCATCGGACACGGCCGTTTTCGAACTCACGATCGCGGACGGAACGCTCAAAGAGATCACGATCCGACCCGAGGGGGGCGGGACGGCGGCGTGCGACGTGGTCGGGTTCATGCCCGGGGCCGAGCAGGTGCTCCTGATTTCTGACGCGCGCGATGGAATCCAGAGGTTGTATCTGAAGGATCTCAAGACCGGTAGCGTCACGAGCCCGATTCCAGACCTCGAAAGGTTCGAACTCGACGGTGCGGGCTTCAACGACGACAGGTCCATTCTCGCTGTCGCGGTGAACGAGGACGGATACGGCACGCCGCACTTCTTCGCGGTACCGGGGTTTGCGAAACTCCCGAGCCCAAAGATGGAGCGTGGTGTCGTGAGCGCGGGCGGAACGTTCCGCGGCAAGACGGTGGTGTGGTCGCAGAACAACGCCCGCACACCCGGTGTGGCCTTTGCGACCGAGCTTGTCATGCCCCAGGAGGCAAAGACGCCCGTGACCCGGCAGCTCACCGAGGCCGATACGCAGGGGATTGATCTGCAGAGCTTCCCGCTGCCCGATCTGATCAAGTACAAGACGTTCGACGGGAAAGAGATCCCGGCCTTCGTGTTCTTCCCGCCCGGGTACGACAAGTCGGCGAAGAAGCCGATCCCGTTTATCTGCCTTTATCACGGGGGCCCGGAAGGCCAGCACCGCCCGACGTTCTCGGCGCAGCAGCAGTTCTTCCTCTCGCAAGGGTTCGGGATCATCCTGCCCAACGTGCGCGGATCCACCGGGTACGGGCGTGCCTTTCAGATGCTCGACGACTACAAGAACCGCTGGGACAGTGTCAAGGACGGCGTGTACGCGGCCAAGTGGCTCGTGGACAACGGGTACTCGGCCCCGGGGAAAATGACAACCTTCGGCGGGAGTTACGGCGGGTACATGAGCGTGGCGTGCCTCGTCGAGGACACGCAGTCGGCCGAGAAGGAGAAGCGTGCACCGTTCTTCGGCGCAGGCGTCAACATCGTGGGTGTCACGAATCTCAAGACGTTCCTCGAGAAGACGAGCGGGTATCGTCGAAAGCTCCGCGAGGTCGAGTATGGGCCGCTGACGGACCCCGAGTTCCTGCTGAGCGCGTCACCCGGGATGAAGATCGACGCGATCCGCGTGCCGATGTTCATCGCGCACGGGTTTAATGATCCTCGCGTGCCCGTGGAAGAAGCGATGCAGCTCTCGGTCGCGCTCAAGGATCGTGCGCTCAAGGACGGGAAGCCCGAGCTGATGCCGCAACTGCTCGTATTCCCCGATGAGGGCCACGGCTTTGCCAAGCTCGACAACCGCTTGTTGTTCGCCAAACAGACGACGTCGTTCATGAAGAGGACGATCGGGAAGTAGGCCCCGATTCTGCGGTCAAAGACGAAACGACAAGGCCCGCGGCACCGAGTGTGCCGCGGGCCTTGTGCGTTGAGGATCAGGATCAGCCGCTGGGCTACTTCGGTGCTTCGGGCGTGAGGATGCCCCCGTCGTTCGCTGCGGGATCGACGGAAGGCTGTGGGATTCCCGTCGGAGGGCCGGGTTGCTCGGGTTTGGCGGGAGGATCGGCGAGCAAGTCGGCCAATCTCGCGGCGAGCTGCGTCATGCTGTACTCGGGCACTGCAAACGCCCACTTGCCCAGCTTCGCGTTCAGGTCGTCGGCTTCTTTCTTGACAGCTTCGGCGCTCTTTCGCTTCGGGGTCTCGGGGGGTTTCTCGCCTACTTTCACCTCGGGTGCGGGCGGAACGGGGGCGACCTCAGCGGGGTCGAACGCGGCGGAAAGCGCGAGCCAGTGCTTGCCGCTCTGCTTGGTGGTTTTCACGCTGATGACCAGCCCATCGAACGTGACGAAACGGGACGTGCTTCGCACCGGCGTCGACTTTGGATCGGGCTTGACGGGGCCCACGGCCGCGGGTTCGACCTTGGAGAAATCGACCTGCTCGGCGGGCAAGACGTCCTCGACGTACAGATAGCCGAGCACGGTGGCCGGCTGGTCGCCCGCGCCGTCGTACTTGAGAGTCCTGCCGGGGGGCAGACCCTTGACCTTGAAGTTGACGTCTTTCTCGGAGTCACGGAAGACGTCGAGCACGTTGGACTTTGCCGGATCGTCGGGCGAGAAGAACGGGTCGTCGATGCGTGTGACGTTCACCGATTTGACGCGGTTGCGTTCGAGCTGCAAGATGGTGCGTTCGATCCACGACATCGGGTCGGTGTCGGGCTGGAGCGACCCGCTGACGAGATACGAGGCGGCCTCGCCCGCGCGGCGCACGTGGACCGACGCTTTGTCGCCGCCTTGCATCGGCGCGCCGGCCTCGCCCGCAGTCCCGACGATCAGCGATGCAACAATCGCGCCCGCCGAGTCCTTGAGCGTGACCAACCGTCCGGTAGAGCCCGGGGCGGCGGGGTCCTCGACGCCGATGCGGCTGTACCGTTCGGGCTTGGACGTCTTCTCTTCGATGATCGACATCGAGACGAGCGTGCCGAGCAGGTTTCCGACGCGATCGACCGCGGGGTAGTCGAACCGATCGGCGACCGTCCATGGGCTCTGTGCATTCGCTCTGCGGAATGTCAATGTCCGTTTGTCGTCCTTCATCTCGATGGTGGTCACTGAGGCGACCTTGCCCGAGAGGCCCTCGATCAGCTTTACGGCTTGGAGTGGCGTCTGCGCGCCCGTGGTATGAGTTGGATTTCGTGTCATGACGAACGCGCCGCCCGCAAGGGCGACAGTCGCAACGGTGAGCACGATCAATGGCTTTGCGTTCATATTCCTTGGATCCTCACGCCGACTTTTTCACGGCGCTCTTGCGATTGGCCCGGTAGGCGCCGACGCCCACGGCGAGCAGCGCAACCAGCGCCGGAACAATCGCGATGTTCGCGATCTTGACAGATCGCCCGAGTTTCTCGATCTCTTTGTCGCGCTCGCGGAGGACTCTGCGAAGCTCGGCCTTGGCCTCGTACTCCTCCTGTTGCACTTTCTTGATCTGTTCCTCGAGTTCCGGAGTGAACTCGATCGTGCCATCGGGCTTGGGTTCTTTCTTGCGGACCAGTTCGACGAGTCTTTGTGTGGCCGCGGTAACTTTCGTCTCCGCGTCTTTCTGGCTCGCGGCGAAGCTCTTCTCGGCCTGTTTGCGGATCTCCTCGACCCGAGTGAACGGGCGCGATAGCTGCGCCCGCGGGCGGATTGAGAGCAGGTCCGAGGAGCCCGACAAATTGCTGACGGCGTCCATCACGAATTGCCCGTTGCTGGCGACGGCCTCGACCTGCTTCTGTTTGCCCATCTCGTTCCCGCGAACCCACGCGCGGTCGTTGAGCATGTCCACATCGGCCACCAGGATCATGTTCAGCGGCACCTTTGACTCTGCCAGATGTTTGTCGGCGGCGGGGGCGGGCTCGCCCTCGGCGGCCTTGGGTGGTCCGTCGGGGAACGCCGACTTCACACTGCCCGTCAGCCGTGCGGCGATGGGATGCGACTCGTCCTGGCTCGAAAAGAGCGACAGCAACTGCTTGGGATCCTGCAAGAACTGAACCTGGGATTTCTCGATGAGCATCGACGTGCGGCTGGTCGAGAGCAGCGGCGAGATCTCTGCCGCTGGGCCCTTGAAATCGCTCTTGCGTCGCACCACTCCCGAGAAGAACGAGTTCACCATTTCGAGTCCGCGGCTGACCTCATCCTCTTTCGAGAATGCCGGCCCGCGGAGCTGGAGGAACTGCATGAGCGAGACCAGGACATAGCGGCCGTTGTCGGGCATGACCTGCTGCACGGAATACCCGGAGTCGAGGACGACGAGCGACTCGGGAACCTCGACGCCATACGCCCCGAGCACCTTGTTCAGGCTGCTGCTGCGGTCGGCCATCATGGCCTGCATCTGGTCGCGGGCGTTGATGCTCTCGTCGGTGGCGCAAAGAGGATCGACGAACGCCAGTACGCGGCCGCCCCGCATCAGATACTGGTCGATGGCGTACAAAGTTGTGTCGGGCAACGCCTTGGGGTGTGAGATCACGAGTACGTCGACATCGGCGGGGATCTCGCTGATGTCTTTGGCGAGGGTCTGCGTGCGGAACGCCCTTTGCAACTCGAGGAAGACGTACCACAGGCTCTTGGGCATGGGCTGGCCGGTCTGCGGGTTCATGGTATATGCGTCGAGCCCGGCGGAGCCGAGCAGCCCCAGCAGTTTTTTCTCTTTGTCGGTGGTCCGCAGGTTAAAGATCATCTTGGCGATGTCGTACTCGAGGTTTCGATCCCCGCCGACCTCGAAACGCGAGATGGTGTTCTTGCCATCGGTGCTGTTGGTGCCCACCAGTCCGAGGAAGACGACGTCACCCTTGTTGGAGACGGGGATGGGTTCGAGCCCGGCGTCGGCGGCCTGCTGCTCTTCCTCGCTGTAGGGCTCGGGCAGAACGGTCTTGAGCCGCAGCTTGCCGCCCGAGGCCCGCTGGAATTCTTCGAGCACCTCGCGGATCCGCTTGCCGAGATTGAGCATCTCGGGCTGATCGACGGCGTTCTGCTGAGAGAAGTAGAAGGTGATGGAGATAGGCTCGTCGATCTCGCGGGCGATCTTCAGCGCTCCCTCGGACAGCGTGTAGAGCTTGCCCTGTGTGAGGTCGAGCCGGGCCTTGGAGAGCGTGGTCGAGCCAAGGATGTTCACCGACACAAAGGCGATCATCAGCACGAGCAGAGCGGACAGACTCAGGAGTGTTTTGTTCATGGGTTTCTCGCGGAAGTCGCGGGAGTGTTGGGTCACTCGGCCTTTTTCATGTCGAGGATGATCGCGGTCGCCGTCACAAACGCCGCGATGAGCGTGAGGAAGAACAGCACGTTGTGGAGCGGGACGACGCCCTTGGACATCCAGGAGAAGTTGGCCAGGAAGCTCATGTTGGCGACGGCCTCGACGATGGTGGGAGATGCCCACCCGCGCACCACATCGAGCACCGGGGCGAACCCGGCGAGCAGGAAGAGGAAGCAAATGACCACGGAAACGATGAAGGCGATCACCTGGCTCCGCGTCGCCGCGGACACCGCCGAGCCGATCGCGAGGAAAGAGCCCGCCATGAGCAGGCTGCCGAGGTACCCCGTCAGGATCGCGCCGTTATCGGGATCGCCCAGGTAGTTCGCGGTGATCCACAGCGGGAATGTGAGCGAGAGAGCGATGATCGAGAAGATCCACGCGGCGAGGAACTTCCCGATCACCGCGGCAGGCAGCGTGACTGGAAGCGTGAACAGAAGCTCGACGGTCCCGCTCTTGCGCTCCTCGGCCCAAAGCCTCATCGACAACGCCGGGATAAGGAAGAGGTAGAGCCAAGGATGGCTGTCGAAGAAAACGGTCATCGAGGCCTGCCCGCTCTCGAACCACTTGCCCATCTGGAACGTGAAGATCCCCCCAAGGATGAGGAAGATGACGATGAAGACATACGCGACCGGGGTGATGAAGTACCCCGCGAGTTCGCGTCGAAGAACCGGAATCAGGCCGTGCATCGTGGAGGTCTCCGAGAAACGATGGATGAAAGTGGGGCGGTGGGGGAGGTGGGGGGCTCGAGCGAATCAGGCTGCGGTGATCTGGCGGAAGACGTCGTCGAGTCGGCCTGCTAAGACCTGCATGCGCTCGACGTGCCAGTTCCGCTGGCGGACGTGTGCGGAGACCGCCTGCTCGATCGAGCGACCGGCGACCGAGTAGACCGTGCAACGGACGAGCGTTTGGCCGCCCTCTTGAGCCGTGCCGCCGTCCTCGACACCCGCGACGTTGGGCAGCTTCGCCAACTCATCAAAGACCATCGTGCCCGGCGGGGGCCTCAGCGATAAGGCTACCGCGTTGTGGTATTTCGACTTGGACATGAGTTGGGCCGGGGTGCCGTCAGCAAGGATCCGGCCCCGGGCGATGATGACGGCCCGCGAACATACGGCCTCGACTTCTTCAAGAATGTGTGTCGAGAGGACGATGCACTTGCCCTGGCCCTTGTCGCTGCCGCTCTTGGCCATGTCCTGGATGAGCCTGCGGACCTGGTGCTTTTGGTTGGGGTCGAGCCCGTCGGTAGGCTCGTCGAGGATGAGGACGCGCGGGTCGTGCAAGATGGACTGAGCCAGGCCCACACGCCGCTTGAACCCTTTCGAGAGCGTGTCGATGGGCTGGTAGAGCACGCCACGGAGCTCGGTCTGCTCGACCGCACGGTCGATGCGCTTGCCGAGATCGACTCCCGAGAAGCCCCGCACCTGACCAATGAACTTCAAAAACCCGGCGGGTGTCATGTCGGAATAGAGAGGTGCGCCCTCTGGGAGGTAGCCGATGAGCTTCTTCACGGCGATGGGGTCAAGCGTGACGTCTTTGCCCTCAACGCTCGCGGTGCCCGACGTGGGCACGAGAAAGCCCGTGATCATTTTCATGGTGGTGCTCTTCCCGGCGCCGTTTGGCCCGAGAAACCCGAGTACCTCTCCCGCGGCGACGGACAGGTCCAGCCGATCGACCGCGGTGATGGAGCCGAACCGCTTGGTCAGCCCTTTGGTGGTAATCATGTCGCTCATTCGAAACCTCTTCATCCCGTTGGACGCCGGACAAACCCGGGCCCGAGAATCGCGGGGCAAATGATACGGATGCGCGACCCCGCGGGTTTCTGTACGGAAGAACCGCGACAGTCGGCAGAACCATCAAACAATCAGACCATTCTGTCCAACGGAATGGACGCTAGCCGGAGGGTTATGCACAGTTCGTCCGGCTGATCGTCGCCCGGCCCGGCGATCGGCGATCCCTCCACGGCCGGGCAGGAAGCGTGTATGAATCACTCGGCGGAAGTGCTCGCGGAACAGTCGATCCTCATCGACGCCGCGGCAGGAGCGGCGGTCGTGACCATCGCCGAATCGAACCTCGGCGAATTCCTCGCCGAAAGTGTGGGCAACCGGCTTCTTGAAATCGCCCACCATAACGAGGGTCGTGTGGTCATTCGTCTTGACTTGGTCTCCTCGTTCGCAAGTGCGTGGATCAATCAACTGCTGAAGTTATCGGACCACTGTGAAGGCCTAGGCGGGAAACTGGTCATTACCGGACTTGCGCCGAGTCAGATGCAAGTGCTTTCTTCCACAGGACTTGCAAGGAGGCTGACTTTTGCGGACGACGTAAAGCTCGCGGTCGATCAAGTTGTGGCTCTTGCCAGGGAAGAAAACAGTGTGGCCGAGGCGTTCGCCTGGCTGCTGGGCAGATCGAAAAAGCGAGCGGCGTAATAGGTATTTGATAGGGTACTCGAAGTCATTGGCGGCGGGTTGCTGATGCACTCCTTCTAAAGGAGTGAGCAACTCGCCGCTTGTGTTTGCCGAACAAGTAGGTAGCCTATCGGAGCCGGGCTGTAACCGCAGCCGGTTGGAGTCTTTCAATGCCTCGGAAGTATTCGGCACTTGCGCTGTTCATTCTGTGCGGCTCGGCAACTTCGGCATCGGCCAACGACGAGGCAAAGGTGGTCGCGCCACGCCTCGGCGTGCTGAATCTCAGAAGCGGGGAAGTAAACACGGCGGGGCTTACGGATCAATTGGCGGGCGATCAATTCGCCGAACGCCGGGTTGTCTTGATGCTCAGCGGGCCGATGACCCCTCGGTGGCGGGACGCACTCGTGGCGGCCGGTGTGAAGCTCCACGAGTACCTTCCGACAAACTCGTGGACCGCGGATGTATCGGATTCGACCCCCGCGAGCCTCCGCGCATTGGGGTTTGTTCGTACGGTGCATTCGATCGATCCCGCGTGGAAGATCGCGACGGATCTGGGCACGCGAGCCTATTCGACACCCGAAAGGCAGCAGCTCGCACTGGCGGGCCGAGCGATGGCGTGGATTTCGTTACACCCAATGTCGGATACCGCTGGGGTGATCGCCGCCGTGAACAAGCTGCCTGATGCGCGCGTGCTCTGGATCTCCGATGAGGGTGGCATCCCCACGGTTGCCGTGGAATTGGCGGTGGGGGACGCGGCGGCATTGTCGGCGGTGCCCGAGGTCTCTCTGATCGATGATTTTCCGGAGTTTACCGCCCGCAACAACACCGTGCGTTGGATCGTGCAGACGAATCGTGCCGGGCAAGTGCCCGTGTACACCAACGGATTGACGGGAGCGACGCAGGTCGTCGCAGTGATCGACCTTGGGTTTGATCTCGCGCACTGCATGTTCGCGGACACTTCGGGTGCGCCGTTTGGCCCGACCCATCGCAAAGTGCTTGCGCAGAACGGCGGTTTCATCACCGACTCACACGGGACGCACTGTGCGGGGACGCTTGCCGGAGATAACGGCACCAACGACGACCGCCGCGGGGTGGCGTATGGCGCAAAGATGGTGTTCAACACCTACCCGTCTCGAACCGAGTCATCGATGTATTCGAGGCTCGACCTTCACCGCACACAGGGCGCTACCATCCACTCGAACAGCTACGGCAACGACACAACGGTCGACTACGACGGTGTGTGCAGGAGCATCGACAATTTCAGTTGGATCAACGACGAGCAACTGGTTGTGTTCGCCGTGACCAACGGCTCGCTTCTTCGCAACCCCGAGAACGCGAAGAACTGTCTCGCGGTGTCCGCCGTCGGTGACGCGGGCGGCCAGAACACGGTGTGCTCGGGCGGGGCTGGCCCGACTCTGGACGGCCGCCGAAAGCCCGAGATCGCCGGACCCGGGTGCAACGTGATGTCCGCCGCTGCGGGGACTCCCTGCGGCACAGCGTCGAGCTCTGGAACGTCGATGGCGTGTCCGGCGGTGAGCGGAGCCGCCACACTCGTGCGCGAGTATTTCACTTCGGGGTACTACCCGACGGGTGCTGCCGTGCCGGCCAACGCGTTTGTGCCCTCGGGCGCATTGGTCAAGGCCTGCATCATCAACAGCGGCTCGGACGTGGTGAACACAGCCGGTTTCCCCTCGGCCCGAGAGGGGTTTGGGCGGCTCACGATCGACAACGCGCTCTTCTTCCCGGGCGACGCACCGACGCTGATCGCACAGCAGTCGCGCAACAACGCCGTGGACGCGCTCTCCACGGGAGGCGTGCAGTTGGTCCGCTTCAAAGTTACGGGATCATCGATCAACCTGAAAGCGACGCTGGCGTATCACGACGCCCCGGCCGCTGTGTTCGCGACGCTTACGCCCGTGAACAACCTCGATCTCGCGGTCATGGCCCCCGATGGTTCGATGTACCTGGGCAACGTGTTCGCGGGCGGCGTATCGGTGATGGGCGGCGCCGCGGACGCCCTGAATAACGTCGAACAAGTGATGCTCTCGGGCCCGGCAATCGGCATCTGGACCGCCAGGATCTCGGCCCCCGCGGTAAACGTGGGCACTCAGGGCTACGGCTTGGCGATCACCGGCGAGCTGGCTTCGCTGTGCCTGGGCGATTTCAACGGCGACGGGTTCCACGATGGGTTTGACTACGACGATTTCGTGGTCGCGTTCGAGGCGGGAGGCGCCGGCGCCGACTTTAACGCCGACGGCTTCGTGGATGGGTTCGACTACGACGATTACGTCGGCGCGTTCGAGGCCGGATGCTGAGGCTTGGCAGGTGAGAATCGGGAGTTGTGCGTACGCGCGAGCCGAGGATCAGTCGCGCGTGACTTCGCGCTGTTTGATGGGTTTGGCGGGGTTGCCGATGTGGATCCATCCCGACTGGAGGTCTTTGTACGCGCTGGACCTGGCACCCAGGATCGCACCGTCGCCCACGGTGACACCAGGACCGACATAGGCGTCGGTCGCGATCCAGCAATCGCTCCCGATGACAATGGGTGGTTTGAGCAACTGGAACACACGGCTGGTGTAGTCGTGCGTGCCGGCGCAAAGATGTGCGTACTGGCTGATAACACTGCGCGGGCCGATGCGGATGGTGCCCAGCGAGTAGAGGATCGAGTCGTCACCGATCAGGCAGTCGTCGCCGATCTCGATGTTCCACGGGATCTCGATGCGGCACGTCGGGCGGATTTTGGCGCGAGCACCGACCTTCATTCCAAAGGCGCGGAGGATGGCGCGGCGGACGCCGTACCAGTTGTGGAATGTGCAACGGAACAGGAGCCGCCCGCCGAGCATCCAAAGGGCACGCATGATGTTCTGCTTGAGGGTCCAAGTGGAACCCTGGGGCACCACGGCGGAACTCCGAGCGGAATCTGTGGGGGTTGGTGAGTTGGAAGTAGTCATGGACGTTGTTCCGAGACGCCCTGGGAGCGGCGTTCTTTGAGTTTGAGTTCGATCATGCGCTCGTAGAGAGCCAGCAGCGAGGCATACGTCAGCCCCGCACTCCCATCGAGCCACGCGCCCTTGACCAGCACGGTGTGGAGCCATCGCAGATGGGGTCGCAAAGGCATGCGCTGCGCGACTGATTTCAGAGCTCGGCGACGGGCGACCGCATCGCCAGAGACGAGCCCGCCGAGAGTAGACCGCGATGCGTTGGAGTCGGTCGTCAGCATCTGGTCAACCTCACGCCGGCTGTACTTGTTGTGCCGATCGAACCAGTCATCGAGCCCTTTGCTGAAGTTGTGATGGAGGTAAGGCTCGCGCAGGGTGCCCAGGGATCCTTCTGTGGATTCGCGTTGCCCGTGACCATGGTCAGCAAAGCGCATGCGCGACTTGTGAAAGAGGCGCATTTGGTAGGCAGGGTACCCGCTGGCGTGTTTGATCCACGCCCCCATGAAAATCATCTGGTTGGCGACGTAGTAACCGGCTTGTGAGGGGTGGGTGCCGATGATCGAAGCGATCTCGGCGACCAACGGCGCCGTGAAGCGTTCGTCGGCGTCCAGGTGGAACACCCAGTCGTGCTTGAGCGGGATGTGGTCGATAGCCCAGTTCCGCTGGGCGCCGAAGCTCTCGAACCGGTTGTAGTGCGTGGCAGCACCCATCTCGGCGGCCAGTCCGACGGTGGAATCAATCGACCCCGAATCGAGGACATGAACATCGTCGGCCCAGGAGCAGCTTTCCAGACACGCGCGGATGTTAATCTCTTCGTTCAGGGTGAGAATAACCACCGATACTGGAGGTCGAGGGCCGGTGTAGCCCGGAAGAATTGAGAGGTATGGTTGGGGCATGCTCGGGTAAAGGAAGGTTTGGATGTCTCGGAGGGGCGGTGAGGGCTGAGGGGTGGTTCGTTTGTACGTCGGAAGAGGGTTAGCATCGGCCTCGGGGCATCGTCTGGTTCAATGCCAGCCGCGAACCGAACGATATAGAGTCACCGATCGTACGGACCCCAACGCCCCACACCCGAGAAACGACCGAACGATGACGACCGCAGCCGCCATTCCGATGTCCTCCGCCGTGGCCAGTGGCCCGACGAAGGTGATGATCCTGAACCAGTATTACGCGCCGGATGTGGCGTCGACGGGGCACTTGCTGCACGAATTGGCGACGGACCTGGCCAAGCAGGGGTTTGGGGTTCGTGTGCTCACGTGCCGACCGTGTTATGGCCCACCCGAGACGTGGGTCGCGTGCCCACTGCGCGAACACAAGGACGGGGTGAGTGTTCGACGGATGTGGAGCACACGGTTCTCGAAGGACCGGATGGTGGGGCGTGCGCTCAACATTGTGACCTTCTTTGTGCCCCTGTTTTTCCGGATGCTTTTCACGAGCAAGCGGGATTATGTGTATTTGTACACCACGAACCCGCCGTTCCTGGGAATCATCGGGGCGTTGGTTTCGCTTCTGCGGGCGCACCGGTATGTGCAGCTCTTGCACGACTCGCATCCACAGTTGGGTGTCTGGGTCGGCAAGGTGAAGCGAGGGAGCATGGTCGAGAGGATCTGGCACCGGCTCAATCGCGTGATGTACCGGCGTGCGTCGAGGACGATCGTGTTGTGCGAGGCGGCCAAGAGCCTTGTGGCCGAGGCCTACGGGATCCCGCGTTCGAAGATCGACGTGATCCACAATTGGGCGGATCCTGCGTCGCTGACGCCTAAGCCCAAGAGCGAGAGCGAATTCGCCAAGGCGCACGGATTGGTCGAGCCTTTCACGCTGATGTATTCGGGAAACCTCGGGCTGTACTACGAATTCGAGACGGTGCTCGAGGCAGCAGAGAGACTGCGGGACGAGAATTTCCGGCTGGTGCTGGTAGGCTCGGGCGGCCGGAAGCAGTGGATCGCTGAGGAGATCGAGAGGCGGAAGCTGAAGAACACCCTGCTTTTGCCGTACCAGCCGTTCGAGAAGCTCTCGGATTCGTTGTCGGCGTCTGATGCACAGTTGGTGACGATCGCCAAGGGGATCGAGGGGATCAGTTTCCCGTCGAAGCTGTACTCTGCGTTGGCGGTGGCCAGGCCGATCATCGCGTTGTCGGAGCCGAACTCGGAAATGCGGAACATGGTGGAAGGCGCCGGGGTTGGCCGGTGGTTCCCGATCGGGGACGCGGACGCGTTGGTGGCGGGGTTGAGGCAGATGATGGCGGACAAGGCCGGGTGCGAGCGCATGGGCCTGGGCGCGCGGGCTCTGCTCGAGACGACGTACACGTTACCGATCGCGGCCCGGGCGTACGGCGAGGTACTCCGGGCCGCCGATGAGGAGACCCGATGAGCCAGGCGAAGTCAAAGCTGCGGATCTTGCTGGTCACCGAGGCCGACCCGCTGTACGTGATCAATTTCTTTGACGTGTTCTTCGCGGAGTATCCACGGGACGAGTTCGAGATTGTCGGGCTCACGGTACAGAAGGCCTTCCACGAGAGCAAACTCAAGACCGCAAAGCGCATCCTGAAATTCTACGGGCCGGTGGATTTCTGCCGGTTGCTGACGCGGTTTGCCGTCACAAAGCTGTCGGGACGATCGATCGAGAAGCTGGGAGTAGCGGCGAGTATCCCGCTCATCGAGACGTCAAGCGTGAACGACCCGGCGTACCTCGAGCGGCTCCGTGGACTCAAGCTCGACGCCGTTGTGTCGGTGGCGGCTCCGGAGATTTTCAAGGCGGGGATCCTGTCGATCCCGCGTCTTGGATGCGTCAACATCCACAACGGCAAGCTGCCCAAGTATCGCGGGATGATGCCGAATTTCTGGCAGCTTCTAGAAGGCGAACGATCGAGTTCGATGACGATCCACGAGATGGTGGAACGCCTCGACGCGGGACGGGTGATCGCGGAGCGGGAATTCCCGCTGCACCAGAAGGACAGCCTGGACCGGGTGATCGTTGGGACCAAGCGCGAGGGGGCGAGATTCATGATCGAGACGCTTCGCGAGCTGGCGGCGGGATCGACGAATCCCACGCCGCTCGACATGTCGATCGCACGATATTACAAGTTCCCCAAGCCCGAGGACGTGGCGAAGTTCCGCGCTCTCGGACATCGGATGATCTGAGAAACGAGCACGGATGACGACGCACCACAACCCCGTTCCCGCCGCAACGAACGCCCAGCCTATGGCGGCGATGTCGATCGACGTTGAAGACTGGTTCCAGGTCGAGAATCTCAAGGGTGTAGTGACGCGCGAGAGCTGGGACAGTCGCGAGCTGCGCGTGGAGCGGAACACGGATCGGATGCTGGAGATTCTGGCGGAAAAGAAGGCCCGCTGCACGTGCTTTGTGCTGGGGTGGGTCGCGGAGAGGTGCCCGAAGCTGATCCAGAGAATCGCAGACGCCGGACACGAAATTGCGAGCCACGGGTACGGGCACGAGCTGGTGTATTCGATCGGCCCCGATCGGTTCCGTGCTGACATGGAGCGCTCGATGAAGGTGATCGAGGACGCCTGCGGGAAGAAAGTGTCGGGGTACCGGGCCCCGTCGTTCTCGATCATCGACTGGGCGATCGACGTGCTCCGCGACATCGGGTTCGAGTACGACAGCTCCGCGTTCCCCACGGTGGCGCATGATCGATACGGCAAGCTGGCGGGCATGGACGCCGGCGAGCCGATCATCGAGATCAGGCCGGGTTTTTACGAGCTTTGCGTGTCGGTCCTCAAACTGGGCAAGAAAGGGTTCCCTTGGGGCGGTGGCGGGTACTTCCGACTGATCCCGTACCCGATCTTCAAGCGCGGTGTGGCGAAGATCCTGCGCACCGGAACGCCTTATGTGTTCTACATCCACCCTTGGGAGATCGACGCGGGGCAGCCGCGCATGTCGGGTCTCAAACGCAGCCACGCGTTCCGGCATTACGTGAGCCTGTCTCGATGCGAGAGCCGCTGGTCGAGCCTGCTGGGCGACTTCCGGTGGTGCACGATGCGAGAGATGCTCGATGCTCACAAAGAGAGCAAGGCTTCCCGCTCTGCCTGAGCCGGCGTTTGCGTTTGCATATGCGAGCGTCGAGCGAACTGTCGAATACGGCGCAAAAAAAACCCCCGCACATCTCTGTGCGAGGGCTACTGGTGCGGACAAGGGAATTGACGATTCTTTAGCAGCCGCCCTCAAACGCGGAGATGTAGTCGTCGTAGTCGAACCCGTCAACGAAGGAATCGTTGTTGAAGTCGGCGGTCTTGCCGGGCGGGCAGCCGACGCCCTCGAAGCACGCGACGAAGTCGTCGTAGTCGAACCCGTCGACGAACCCGTCGGCGTTAAAGTCGGCCAGCGACGAGACGGTGACGGTGGCGCTCACGCACGAGGAGTTGCCGCACGCGCCTTCCCAGCGGGCGTAATAGGTGGTAGTGACGGCTGGCGCCGGGATGTTCACGCCCGAGCCTGATGCGACGGGCGAACCACCGCCGCACGATCCGGCGTACCAGTTCAGCGTGGTGCCCGATCCGCCGCTGGCCGAGAGCAGGATCGTCCCGGCATCACCCGGGCAGATTTGCGAGCGATCGACTGAGGCTGACGCTGGAGCGGTGTTGTCGTTGAGCACGGAGACAGTGATGCTGGCACACGCCGAGTTGCCGCAAGAGGTTTCCCATCGGGCGAAATACGTGGTGGTGGCGGTGGGTGAAGCGATGGATACGCCGTTGCCCGTGGCGATGGTGCTCGATGCACAAGAGTCGGCAAACCAGCGGAGTGTTGTTCCCGATCCGCCGGTGGCGGTTAGAACGATGTTCCCCGCGTCGCTGGCACAGAAATTGTTGCGGTCTGTGCTGACCGAGGTCGGCGTGACAGGGTTGGGATTTACGGTCACACCCACGCTCGCGCACCCCGTGCTCGACACGTTGTCGCTGGTTCGCCGCGCTTTGGCGAAGTAGACGCCTGACGAGCCGGGGTTGATGACAAGCGGGTTCCCGGTGCCCACGAGGATGCCCCCGCAGCTGACAGAGTACCAGTCAACGACTTCACCCCCGCCAACAGAGGCGGTGAGCTGGGTGGATTGTCCAGAGCAGAAGGAGGACGGGGAAGCCTGCGCGTTGGTGGGATCGGCAGGAGGAACGACAACCTGGTTGACGCGAAAGGTGCGGCCACAGATGTCGTAGAAGATGTGGTTGGTACCCCGAACCATGAATCGGCAGACGGAAGACTGGACGTTGGGGAGCGTGATGATTTGGGAGCCGTCGTTGGGGGTTGCAGAGGCGACGATGTAGGGGAAAGTGACGCCGTTGTCGGTGGAGAGGAGGATGTCGACGTTGGCGCAGTTGACGCCGTTGGCAGTCGTCCCGGCGACGTTCCAGGTGACGGTCTGGGAGCTGAGCCCTTGATAGGTGATGCCGGTGGTGTTCTGCGATGTAACGGCGAAGGGTCCGGCGGCCGCGGTGATAATGATGGACTGAGACGCGGTGATGGTGACGCCGCCGCCCCCGGCGCGGTTGTCGCGTGCGGTGCCGCGGAAGGCGAGCGTGCGAGCGACGGTGGGGTAGACGTCGCCCTTGTCGAGCGTGCCGTCAACGACGTCGTCGAGCGCGGGGAATGACTGGGACACGGAGCTGGTGGGGTTTCGAGGCCGGAAGATGCTGCCGGTGCCCGGGTCGGTTGTGGGAAGGGCCTGGATCGCGGAATTCCGTTGTTCCCAGGTGACGGTGACGGCGTCACCGTCCGAATCGCTGACACCGACGCCCGAGAGCGAGAAGGCGGTGTTTGCGGGGATCGTGAAGGATCCTTGCGTCGAGATGGTGGGGGTGTTGTTGGTGGTGGTGAAGTTTGTGGAGCAAGAACCGGAGCCGGAGGTGACAAACGTACGGATGAGCTCGATGGAGGAGTGGTGGAAGTAGGGATCCGAGTTATTCTGCAGGTTGTCTGACCCGCAGATACCCGCGTATGCCATGATGGTTGACCCCGACCCTGGCTCGTAAGCGTTTCCCGAGGATCCGTTCCCGGAGCAGCTGCTGGCGGTGCCCGCGAAAGAGTGCGGAGCACCGAACTGGTGCCCCATTTCATGCGCGACGTAGTCGATGTTGAAGGGATCACCCGTCGGGGCGGGAGACCCGGTGACACCCTGTGCCTTTCGGGAAGATGAGCAGACGCACGAAGGGGACGCGACGCCCCCGCCGCCGGTCGAAAAGACGTGCCCGATATCGTAATTGGCCGAGCCGATCACGGTCGTGAGGTTGCTTTGATTCTGTCCGAGCATCGCTCCACCGTCGCCGTTGGAGTAGGGGTCCGTGGAGGCGTTGGTATAGATGATGTTGGTGTTGTTGATGAGGTTGAGCCGGATCGCCAGATCGATCTCGTAGACGCCGTTGACGCGGTTCATCGAGGTGATGATCGCGTTCTGAGCGCGGGTCTTTTTCTGTGTGTCGCTGTCGCCGGCGAGCGCGAAGAATGCGGTGTACTCCGCGGTCGCTGCGACCGCGAGACGGTACTCGCGGCGGCTGACGATCGCGCGCCCCGAGAACCCCGACGCTCCGTTTGCAGCCTGAGGAACTTCCTGATCGAATACGCCGCACGACCAACCTGTCGTTCGGCGGAGGTCCTTCTTGTAGTAGCTCGTGTAGTGGGTGATGTCACCCTTGGTGTAGGGATCGATCCAGTACGAGCCATTCGGTGTAAGAACCTGCCCGTGAAACCCATCGGGGGTCAGGTCGAACCGTACCGAGGCGGCCTTGTCATCAACCCCCTGGCCTGCGTACGTCTTCACGTCGGGACGCGCGGCCCGGAAGTCGGGGGTCATGATGGGTGACTCAAAGGCGGCGAATCGTTCGAAGGTGCCATCGGGGCGGGGAAGCCAGATGACGATCGGGTCATTGCCTTGGCCTTCCATCGGAGCCGGTGCGAGAACCGCTCGAAGCTGACCCAGGTCGACGGCGACCGCGTGGCCCGCGTCAGGCCGAACCCAGGGGGATCCATCGATGACCTTTTCCGTGAATCCTTCGAGTGAGTTCCAGACGCGGTCGTGTGAGCTCTCCTGCGCGATCGCCGGCAACGCAAGGGCTGCTACCACTAAGAACGGCAAGGCACGATAGACCATGGAAACGAACCTCCAAGATGTGACCGGCCAGAGCCCCTGAGTTCACAAGGGCAGAGCCAAGAACGAAGACGCCCACGAACGTCCGAGAACCACACCGCGATGCGAATTGAATTCCGAGACGGACACAGACTAACCGCCCGCCTCTTGGGCGGCAAGTGCAATTGTAATGGATCAGTAGTCCGGGACATCGATCGTCGAATTGCCGGACGATGGACCAACGAGCACTCGGCACGGACTCGGAATGGAACGAGTTACGGCCCCCCGGCTGGGGGGGTAGTAGCCACGCTGTTGGGCGCGGTGTTTGTGGCCGGTGGGGGAGCTGTGGCGGCCTGGGTGTTTGCGGGCGGGGCGTTCTTGCCTCCGCCGTAACCGGCCGTGCGGAGTTCGGCTTCAGACCACGGGGCGGTGTGGAGCTCGGCGACTTTGGGCTCGCGGGTGAGCACCCAGTCGCCCGAGGCAAGCCCGGCCATAATTTCCGCTTTGGTGTCGGACTGCTTTCCGAGCTTGACCGGTACTCTGGCGAAACGGTCGCCCCTGCGGGAATGAACGTATCGGATGTTGCCCTCGGCAAAGACGGACTGAACGGGGATCGTGATGACGTTGTCGGCACGATCGAGGTAGATGACAGCCTCGCAACGCATGGATGGCTTGAGCGATTCAACATCCGCCTTGTCGAGAGCGATCTTGATCGTGTATTCGCGGTTGTTGGGGTCGCGCCAGTTGGACTCGGCGATCACCCCGATGGAATCGATGGATCCCGAAAAGGAGCGCCCCCCTGCCGCATCGATCTTGACAGAGGTTTTCTGCCCCTTGCGGAGGCGGTTGGCGAGGCTTTCGTGGACGCGGACGCTGGCGAGCATCTCGCTGACGTCTGGGAGCACGATGAGCAGCTCATTGGGCATGATCTGGCGGCCGATCTGGAGTGGTCCCTCGCCGTTGGATCGCCACGAGAACCGCTCCATGCTCGACGCGAAGACCACGAGGCCATCGCTGGGCGCGGTGACTGTCGCGTTGGCGAGCTGTGTTTCGTATCGCTTGACGAGGGCGTCCTGGAGCTCGACGACCTGAGACTTAGCGGCCCGCTCGGTGGCCTTGGCGTCGAGCTGGATGGTGTTGTTGATCTTGGTCTGTTCGAACTCGGCTCGGGCCTCGTCGAGGTCGGACTCGAATTTCTTCACCTGCTTGCGAACCTCGAAGTTCTCGAAGACTTCGTTCTCGAGATGAGCCGTAATCCAGGCGGACTGCGCCTCGATGTAGGCGAGCTGATCTCGTTCGAATTCGTCTTTGGAGATGAACAAGAACCCCCGATCCTGAATGATTCGGTAACTCTGCGCGAGCCGTTCGGCCAGTCGAGCGACTTCGAGGCTCGACTTTGAGAGCGCGAGCTGATTGGTCTGGCGCTTGGTCTTGGCGTCGCCTTCGAGCCACTTTTGAAGGTCGAGCTCAGCAAGCTCGACCTTCAGGCGAGCCTGCCTCAGCTTCTGCTCGTTCTCGATGAGCTGGATCTCATATGCGTGCTCGGCTGCAGCCGCCGCGGCCTTGGCGTTGGTCAGTTCCAGCGAGGCCTGGTCGAACTGCTGCTTGATCTTGTCGGTATTGAGACGCACGAGCACATCGCCGGTCTTGACGCGAGATCCCTCGGCCACGATCTCCGCGATAGTGGCTTCTGTTTCGAGTTTGCTGCGGATCTCGATCTGCTTGCGGGCCTCGAGTTCGCCCGAGGCGGTCGTGGTGACGTCGAAGCTCTGGCTTGTGACCTCGATGATGTCGTTCGACGGGCCCGATGCGGTACTTTCTGTGCGTCCCGCTACGACCCAGAGTCCGATTCCGAGCACCGCCGCGGACGCCACCGTCCAAACGAGCGCCCGTCCACCGCGAAGGTAGCGATGCTTTCCGATTGGAGTGTGTTTGGTGCTGAACATGCTGTAGTCATCCTTCCGAAGGACGCCGATTGGACGGGGCCGGGTGGTGAGTAATCCAGTCAGAGGGTACTGTCTTACCGGCTCAGCGAGATTTGGATTCGTTAGACCCGACAATCAGGGAGAGTTCAATCGGACGAGGGAGGCTGTTTGGCACAAGGGATCGTCGAGAAACTCTCAACAGCGACCGGTGGCGGGCTGGTGCTGGTGGTCGTTGCAACCCCGATGGAGTCGGGTCCGGTCGCTCCTTGTTTGGGGAATCGTTCTGAACTTCTCGTCACCGGTGTGGGGAAGTCGGCGTCGAGTGTCGCGGTGACTCAACGACTCTGCCGGGGCGGCGTTGGCGTTGTGCTTAATGTGGGGATCGCAGGGTCGATGCCCGGGAGCGGGTTGGAGATCGGAGCGCTCGTCGCAGCGACCGGACACTGTTTCGCAGACGAGGGAGTCCGGACGCCGGACCGGTTCGTGACGCTCGCGGAGTTGGGGTTTGGGCCCGAGTCAGCCCGAGGCATGACGATCGAGTCGGACGAGGTGGTCCTTGCGGAGCTTGGAAAGGTCGCCGACGCGCTCGGGGTGATCGCGACGGTTTCGACGTGTTCTGGGACGGACCAGTTGGCCAACGAGATCAAAGTGAGAACCGGAGCGGTGGCCGAGGCTATGGAGGGGGCGGCGGTATCGCTCGCATGTCGAGCCTTCGGGGTGCCGATGGGAGAACTTCGCGCGGTGAGCAACACCACGGGTGATCGCGCCCGGCAAGTCTGGGATGTCCCACGCGCGTTGGCGTCACTGGAGGGAGCCTTCGCCCGGTGATGGATTCAGGGCTGGTGCTTTCACGTGGACCGAGAACCAATATCGATGCCGCGAAAGGCCCGATGGACGTAATCGGGCCGATGATCTGTCTGGCGTGTGCGGGTCGCAATGTCGGAGGCGGACGAAGCGTGGGTACGGAGCCGGTTGCGGTGGTCAAGCCGGGCTCTCGTCGGACCGATGCATGAGAGGACGCGAACGATTGGGCGGCCGGAGGAGACCGCCCGGACGCCGCGTCGCACGCGCGGAGCCGACATGGGACTTGCAGCATTCAAACGGCTGGGATCGGGGCTGCTGGGACAGGTGAGCCCGGCGATCGCCGTCGATTTCGGTGTTGGATCGCTCAAGGTGCTCCAGGTCTCCCCGGGCGAAGCCCCAACGATGATCGCTGCGGCGTGCGTCGACACGCCGATGGAGTTGTATCAGGATGGAGCGGGGCGGTTGGCTTTCCAGCTCGAGGCGCTCACCAAGCAGCTGAAAGAAGGCGGGTTCCGCGGTCGGAGGGTCACCTGTGCGATTCCCGCGGTCCACACGTGGTGCAAGCACCTTCAGATCGCGAAGGTCGATGGGGTGTCGCTGGAAGACCAAGTTGCCACGGTGGCGGGCTCGCAGATCGGGTGCGATCCGGCGGCCCTGATGTATCGGCACACCGAGGTAGCGGGTGCGAATACCGGGGGCAAGTCCGAGGTGATTTGCATGGCGACACCCCGGGAGTTCATCCGGCGACTTCTGATGGGCCTGAAGGAGCGCAAGCTCGAACCTGTGGGGATGCACAGCGAGTACGCCGCGGCACTGGGTTCGTTCGCGGTCGTCAATCGCCGAGCCGAAGACGCCACGAACGCGACGCTGTACCTCGACATGAGCGTCGGGGGAACGAAAGTGACGATCGCGCACGGAACGCAGATGGTGTTCGCACGGCTGGTCGAAGTCGGCGGACGGACGTTCGACGAAACCGTCGCGTCGCAGACGAAGGACGACATCAAGACGGCCCACGCGGTGCGATTGGCGATGGAGGACATTGCGCCGCGTCGAGCCGCGCCAACGCCGGAGAGCCCGATGCCCGGTCTGGCGATCCTGGCCGCGGGCCTTCGGAGCGGTGGTATCGAGCCAGCGGCGGCCCCCGCACCGGCCCCGGTGGTCGTGCAGGAGCCGGATCTTACGGAGCCGGTCGAGACGCTCGTGGATGAAGTGAGGATGTCGCTTCGGTATCACGAGGCGTTGTTCCCAGGCAAGCGGGTGGCACGAGTGGTGTTCATGGGCGGTGAAACGCGGCACCGGGCCGTGTCGCAGTATGTGGCCAAGGCGATCAAGCTGCAGGCGCAGCTCGCGGACCCGCTCGCGCGGGTGCTGCGAGACGGGAAAGAGACTGTGACGGGTGTGGACACCCGCCAGCCACAGCCCGGGTGGGCCACCCCGGTCGGGCTCGCGTTGTTGCCGACGGATCTTTGAGGAGATGACGATGAACCCGAACATGCCGAAGCCATCGAGCTTCATGCCCGAGGATTATGTGGCCCGCACGAGCGAGCGAAGGGCGAACATCCTGTCGATCGGATTGTTCGGCTGCGTGATGGGTGCGGTGACGGTCGCGTTCGTGGTGACCAACCGAACCTGGGCGGGGATCCGCAACGAGCAATTGGCGATCAATGAGCAGTACGCGAACGAGCGCAAGAAGATCGAGCAGCTCGATCTGCTCGAGAAAGAGCGCTCGAAGATGCTGGCCAAGGCCGAGGTCACGACGGTACTGCTGGAGAAAATCCCGCGATCGGTGCTTCTGGCGGAGGTGGAGTCGAAGCGCCCCGATAGCGTGACGGTCGAGGAATTCGAGCTCGCCAGCAAGCGGATCGATCCGGCGAAAGAAGCCAAGGCACTGGCGGCAGCGGAGGGCAAAGCCCCCCCCGCGCCCACGAAGGGTGTCAAGAGTTTGGCGGCCGGGGCGAAGAAGACCGAGCCGAAGAAAGAAGAAAAGCCCGAGGTCAAGCCGCCCAGGTTCGAGTCGACCGTTCGGATCACGGGGATGTCGCGCGTCTATACGGACATCACAGACTTCGCGTCGTCGATCCAGAACTGCCCGCTGCTGGACAAGGTTGAACTGGTGTACATCAAAGACACCACGGTCGAGAAGGTCGAGTTCCATAAGTTCGAGATCATGGCCTCCATCAAGACCTCGGCGGACGCACGGGCGCTGGCCAACGCCGATCGAGTGTCGAGCCTGGCCAGGCCCAAAGTGATGACGGACAAGCTGGGGCAGGTCGGCCCCGACGCGACGGGGCCGCGTGTGAACGCCGATGAGAGCGAGAAGAGCACAGGAGAACCTCGATGAAAGCCGGATGGCGTGAGATCATGCTTGCGGGCGTGCTGGTGGGAATCCCCGTGGCGAGTTTCTTCCTGGTGTTCCGCCCGCAGAACCGCGAGATCAAGGCGGCTCGGGGCGAGATCGAGCACAAGAAGGGTGTCCTCGACAAGCTCCGTCAGGAATCGGCCCGATCCGACGATCTGGCCAAGAGCAACGCGGAGATCGGCGAGCGGATCAAGCAGATCGAGGCGAGGCTTCCGAGCACCAAGGAGGTCGAGTTGATCGTGCGGCAGGTGGCCGACTTGTGCACCGCCAGCGGGATGACCTTCCCCGAGATGAAGACGGGCAAGGCGATCAAGTCGGCGACATACATGGAGCAGCCCATCGAGCTCTCGACCGACGGGCTCTTCTCGGGGTTCTATGACTTTGTCGCCAAGCTCGAGCAGTTGCCCCGTATCACGAAAATGACCGACCTCAAGCTCCGCCGGCTTCCGGACGCCAACGGCAGGCTCGAGGCTAAGTTCACGCTGAGCATCTACTACCAGGATGAAGGAGGCACGAAATGAGCGGCCCCGCGAAAAAAGGCGAGTCGTCCTTCCTTTCCGATATCCGCGGATCTGCCCTGCCCGGCGAAGCCCCGACGATCGCAAGGCAGAGCCGCCCCGCCTGGAGGAGCTTCGTTCTGGTCGGAGTGTTCGCGTTGGTCGGCACCGCGGGTCTCGTCGGGATGCGTGTCATGGGACGCAACGCGGGTATGAAGCTCGATAAGTTCGACGCGGAATTCAAGCCCGCTTCGAGCGCGGCATCGGCGGCGCAGGTGACCAAGGTGCTCGACGAGCTCGCGGTTCACACGGCCCCGTTGCAAGTCCCCACAGACGCGATGAAGCGGAACCCGTTCGTGCTCGAAATGCCCAAGGCCGAGGTCGCCGTCGCAGAGCCCGATCCGATCGTGGAGAAGCCGACGGTAGACCGCGAAGCGCTCGAGCGTCAGACGCTCATTGCCGACACGCTGCGCGGGATCTCGGTGACCAGCGTGGTCCGTGGGGCGATGCCCCTTGCCCGCATCAACGACAAACTCTATCGAGTGGGCGACCGCATCGGGAAAGTGCTCGACATCATCGAGATCAGCGAGCGAGGGGTCGTGCTGTCCGCCGATGGCAAGCAGTACGTGCTCAGCATGAAGGACGAAACACGTGCGGAAGGCGACGAGGGCAAGGCCGCGGCAAAGAAGCCCAAGAAGTAGTCACGTCGGACGGAGAGCTTCGTGGGCAAGTACAACATCAACGACATTCTGAACGAACTGGGCATGGGCGGCGATGGACCCGACAAGGGGAACAAGCCCGGGTCGCAGCACCGCATCGACCGAGAACAGCAGGCCTTTAGCCCTCTCCCGAGCGTCCCCGCGAATCAGCCCATGCCCGATCGGCTGGACGACCCTGCGGTCAAGGGGCCCACGCCCGCGCCCCCGGGCAAGTCCACAGTTCCCAGCGCACTCAACGACTTCTACAGGCCAGAAGAGGAGCGCGAGTCATCGGCGACCGATCTCGGTGAACTGCTGGTGTCACGCGGGCTGGCGACCGAAGAGCGAGTTGCTCAGGCACGCGTGCTCGTGAAGCAGTCCGTCGGGAAGCGGCTAGCCGATGCGCTCCTCGAACAGGGCGTCGACGAGGTTGCCGTGCAGTCCGCCGTCGCTGAGATGTCGGGCGTTCCGTTCGAGCGCATCAATCTCGAGAAGGGTCTCGATGGTGGGTTCGACGGTGTGCTGTTGCAGCGGCTCACCCTCGACTTCTGCAAGCAGAACATGGTGGTTCCGTTGCGGATGGAGGGGCACCGCGCCGTCGTCGGTTCTGTCCGCGCCGATGACGCCTTCCTCGCCGATGACGTTCGCCACCGGCTCGGTGTCTCGGGCATCAAGCTGGTGCTGGTGACGTCCTTCGACATCAAGGGCGTGATGGAGATCATCGGAGGCGTGGCGGAAGAGCAGGTGGACGTCAGCCAGCTCCTGGCCGAGGTCGCCGAGAACGACGTTACGGTCGACAAGAACAAGTCCGAGGAGATGGATCTGACGTCGGAGGCCAACGGGTCTCCGGTGATCAAGATCGTCAATCACATCATCCAGAAGGCGGTTGCAGAGGGCGCCAGCGACATCCACGTCGAGCCCGCCGAGAAGAAGCTCAAAGTGAGATTCCGTATCGACGGTGAGTTGTACGAGATGGTGAACCCGCCGGCGAGCATGTCGGCGGCGGTCACGTCGCGCCTGAAAATCATGGCGAACCTCGACATCTCCGAGCGCCGGATGCCCCAGGACGGCCGCATCCGCTGCAAGGTGGGCGGACGCCAGCTCGACCTCCGAGTCTCAACGATCCCCTCGTCGGCCGGCGAAAAGACGGTCATGCGTATCCTGGACCAAAAGTCGATCAGCGTCGATCTCGAACAGCTCGGGTTCGACGACAACACGCTGTCGATCTGGAAGAACCAGATCAACGCACCGCACGGGATCGTTCTGGTGACGGGCCCCACCGGCTCGGGTAAGACGACCACGCTCTACGCCAGCCTTCGGACGCTCGACAAGAACTCGATGAACATCTCGACGGTCGAAGACCCGGTGGAATACCACCTCGAGGGAATCACCCAGACACAGACGCACGAGAAGATCGGGATGACGTTCGCCGTCGCGCTGCGTGCGCTCTTGCGTCAGGATCCGGACGTGATCCTGATGGGCGAAATCCGAGACCACGAGACGGCGCACATCGCCGTGCAGGCCGCGCTGACAGGCCACCTCGTGCTCAGCACGCTGCACACCAACGACGCGCCCAGTTCGGTGACGCGTCTCGTGAACATCGGTCTCGAACCATTCCTAGTGGGCGCGGCGCTGAACGCGGTGCTGGCTCAGCGGCTCATCCGCCGGCTGTGCTCGCAGTGCAAGGCCGAAGAAGCACCAAGCCAGGACATGCTCGAGTACCTCGAACTCCAGGGGATGCCCACGGACAAGCTGTGGGTTGCCAAGGGGTGCGAAAAATGTCGAAAGACTGGTTACTCAGGCCGAGTTGGTCTCTACGAGTTGCTCGCGGTCGACGACCAGTTGCGCGACGTGATCGCCCGTAACCCCAACGTCTCCGAATTCCGACGCTTGTGCATCGAGCGTGGCATGGGAACACTGCGTGCCGACGGCATGCGAAAGGTCGCGAAGGGCCAAACCACGGTCCAAGAAGTGCTCCGCGTAACCGAAGCGTCTCACTAAGACAAGACCCGAAAACCGATGTGTCGTCCACCGGTACGGGTGGTATTATATCTAGGGCAAAAACCCATATCTCATGATTTTGGGACTGTTGGCGTGCTTTCAGCGCCAGGCTCGGTCTCTCCTCTCTTGGCGCCAGCCACAGGATCCGATAATCTGGGGCTGCTTCTGGAGTGACCGAGAGTGATCAATCAGATATTCCGTCGGAGCCGCTTTCGGGCGGCGGTGATGGCACTGTGCACCGGTGGTGCGTCGGCGGTGGCGTTGCTCCCGCCGGACTACGACCGGAACTGCTCGCCCGGGTTTAGCGATGCGATCAAGTTCATGTCGGATTTCCAGAACGGACTGCCCGCTGCTGACCTGAACATGGACGGCTTGGTGAACGCGGTGGACTTCGCCTCGTTCTCGAACAACCGTGCCCGAGTCAATTATTCGATCTACTGGCAAGTCTCGACGCAGCTCGAGGGCTTCCGTTCGATGGACACGCAGACGAACCTGACGGGGCTTCCCATCAGCCGCAACTGCGTGATGATCTACGAGCAGGAATTCCCCAAGATCCCGATCCTGTACGGCGAAAACGGGGCGACGATCGATCCCGGGTTTCACATCCTCCTCCGCGGGGCAGACGGCACGTATACCAATTGGCGTCAGAACTACGAAGCGTGGATGACAGCGCACCGCGCGAGCATCCCCGCGGTGGTGGCGGCAGACGTAGCCGACGTCAACTTCAACGGCATGATCACGCTCGATTTCGAGTTTGTGATGCCTCTGCGAGAGCTCGGGTACTGGCTCTCGGGGCAGCGCGATCAAGTCGCCGTGTGGGACGCAACCGTCGCAACGATCAATAGCCCGACCATCAATACGGAGTTCGTGTCGTTTGCGGGATGGACGATCCCCGAGGGAAAGACGCGGTGGGATGAGCTGACCCTCGCAGAGCAAGAGTCGTATTCGAGCAAAGCGTACGAACGCATCGGCGTCAATTATTATGTCGAAACGGCCCAACAGGTGAAGCTGCTCAGGCCCAACGCAAAAATTGGGTACTACGGGTTCCCGACAGCGTGGTGGCCCACGTACGACGCGGCTCGCTCGGGGTACAACGACCAACTCGCTCCGCTCTGGGCGGTCGTGGATCTTCTCCAGCCCTCGTTTTATCAGTTGTACTACACCACGACCGACCGCGCGAACTCGCCTTGCCCGGACGCGGTGAACGGCCCGTCCGAGGCTTCGGCCTTCTACGCGGCGGCGATGGACGAGGCGTATCGGCTCCGAGAGCGGTGGGGGCGACCCGAGCAGGAGATCATTCCGTTTATCTGGTGGCACTACAAGGCCCAGGCTGGAACGTGCAGCCCCGAGGTCAACACGACGTTGATGGTCAACGACATCAATCTGGCGATGCAGATGTACATGCCTTGGTGGCTCGGCGCCGACGGTGTTGCCTTCTGGGGTCACTACGGCATCCGGAGCCCGAGGTACACGTTCAACTGGCTCGACACGCCCCAGCAAATCACCACGGAGATCCGCACACGCTGGGCCCCGTGGATCACGAAAATGGCCTGCCCGAGGTAGCGGCTTGGGCGGGTGACGATCGGGCGTCGTAGACTGCGGGACTTGCTTTCAAGGAGCCCGGGATGACCGATTCGCAGCCGATCTCTTCCACGCTGTCCGAGAGCCGTCGCTTCGTTCCGCCGTCGGCTGCGGCGCTGGGGTTCTCGAAGTTCCACGTCCCCTCGGCAGAGTCCTACCGAGCGCTCCACCAGCAGTCGATCCACAGCCCGGAGGCGTTCTGGGCCGGCGAGGCCGAGCGTCTCGCGTGGTTCCGCCGGTGGGATCGCGTGCTCGATTGGAGCCCCCCGGACGCCAAGTGGTTTGTCGGCGGGCAGCTCAACGCGTGCTACAACTGCGTGGACCGGCACGTGCAGGCGGGGTTCGGCGACGAAACCGCGATCATCTGGGAGGGCGAACCCGTCGCGCCGCGAACCAGCCACGCCACATCGGGCACGGCATACGCCAGCGAGCCCGAGGTGCGCAGGCTCACGTACCGCGACCTGCAGATCGAGACCAGCCGGCTGGGGACCGCGCTCAAGCGGCTCGGGGTCAAGCGGGGCGACGTCGTCACGATCTACATGCCCATGGTCCCCGAGCTTGCGATCGCCGTGCTCGCCTGCGCCCGCATCGGGGCGGCGCACAGCGTGATCTTCGGCGGCTTTGCGCCGACGGCCATCAGCGAGCGAGCCGTGGACGCACAGTCACGCGTTGTCATCACGGCCGATGGGGGGTACCGGCGCGGCGAGGTGGTGCCGCTGCAGCGCAACGTTGAAGAAGCCTGCGCGGCTCTGGCGGTCCAGGGGCACACGATGAATCACGTCGTGGTGCTGAAGCGAACGGGGCACGAGCCGCCGAGCCAGAGATTCAAGTCCGGGGAGACGCGGGCGGGAAGCCCGGAGACAAAGTACCACTGGTGGCACGATCTCTGCGGGCCCGCGGGCGACGCGTGCCCGTGCGAGAGCCTCGACAGTGAGGAGATGCTCTTTCTTCTGTACACCAGCGGAAGCACGGGCAAGCCCAAGGGGATCATGCACACCGTCGGCGGGTATCTGACATACGTTGACATGACGTGCCGACTGACTTTTAACTTGATCCCCGGCAGCGGGCAGGTGTTCTGGTGCTCAGCGGATGTGGGTTGGGTGACCGGGCACAGCTATGTGCTGTACGGCCCCCTGATGAACCGCGTCCCCACGCTGATGTACGAGGGCGCGCCGAATTTCCCCGCCAACGATCGGTTCTGGGACATCATCGAGCGTCACCGTGTCACACACTTCTACACCGCACCCACAGCGATCCGCACGTTCATGAAGTGGGGCTCCGAGTGGCCCGACAAGCACGACATGTCCAGCCTGCGGATCCTGGGCAGCGTGGGCGAGCCCATCAACCCCGAGGCGTGGATGTGGTACTACGAGACCATCGGCAAGGGCAAGTGCCCGATCGTTGACACGTATTGGCAGACCGAAACCGGCGGGCACGTCGTGACGCCGTTGCCAGGCGCGACCGCGACCAAGCCCGGGAGTTGCACCGTGCCGATGCTGGGCATCGACGCCGCCATTGTCAATGAGCAGGGCGAAGAGCTTGGCGCGAACCAGGGCGGCCTGTTCGTGATCCGCAAGCCCTGGCCCGGGATGCTCCGCGGGGTGTACGGCAACCGTGAGCGGTTCATCAGCAATTACTGGGGCCGGGTGAAGAACCCCGCCACGGGCGAGCCGTATTACTTCTCGGCCGACGGCGCACGCCGCGACGAGGACGGGTATTTCTGGATCCAGGGCCGAATCGACGACGTCATCAAAGTCTCGGGGCATCTGCTGGGAACGATGGAGGTCGAGAGCGCGCTGGTGAGCCATCCCGCGGTCGCCGAGGCGGCGGTCGTGGGAGTGCCTCACGACATCAAGGGCAACGCCATCGTGGCGTTCGTGACGCTCAAGAGCAAGTGGTTCGCAGAAAACCCCGGGAAGCAGCCAGGCCCAGAGATGCGCGACGAGCTGACACGGCACGTCGCGAAGGAAGTCGGTGCGCTGGCCAAGCCCGATCAGGTGCGGTTTGCCGAGGGGCTTCCCAAGACGCGGAGCGGGAAGATCATGCGGCGGCTGCTGCGCGACGTCGCCGCGGGCGTCGAGAAGATCACACAAGACACGACTTCGCTCGAAGACTTCTCGGTGGTATCAAAGCTCCGAGCGAGTGAGGAGTGACGATGAGAGCGCGGCCACGTCGGTTTTCTCGCGATCGTGGGCTCGCGGCAACGTGGGCGATCGTGACACTTTCGGCCGTCGGGTGCGTGCCCGTGCCCGATCCGGTGCTCTCGGCAGGGCTGTCGGCGGCACAGGCGGGAACCTCGGCGTTCATCCAGGGGGAGTTGCGTGCCGTGGTGCGGGCGCACATCCGCGAGGTCTACGACGCGACCCTTCTGGCGATGGGGGAAAGGGGTCTGCGTTTCGAAGTGCGTCAGGCCGACTTTCGCGACGGTTCGGCGGTAGTGACGTGCCGAGAGACCGCCGGACAAGAGCGTGGCGGCAACGACCGCGTGGTCGAGATCATTGTGCGGAAGTCGACACCCGCGGTCACGACGATTTCAATCCAGGTGGGAACCTTTGGCGATCAGCCTCTGAGTCGGTTGGTGCTCGACGAGATTCAGCGGCGAATACCCGACCAGCCCGATCATCGAGTGAGGTGAATTCCTCGGCGGGTGCAAGACATACCCACCGGGTTTGCCGGTGGCACCGCATCGCGAATTGACGAGCCTGACGACGCACCCGCTCCACGAGAAACACCGCATCGTGGCGGAGCAGCGGCTCACGCACAAGCAGGGTGCCATCGGTAGACGGCACCCCGCTGGAGGAGAGAGAGATCAAATGAAGATACCGCAATATCGGCCCTTCAGGTTCCGTTTCTGCCGTTTCATTTCGAGATTTCACTTGATTTCGCGAAATTAAGGTGAAAGCCCCTTCTGCAATGAAACATCTCCGGTCGGGCGAAGCATCGACAATGCAAGATAAACAAAGTACTTGTGCGCACGCAAAAAGGCCGCGGCGTCCTCTGGGAACGCCGCGGCCCGTCTCTGGTTGATTGTGGAAAACTCGCGAGATCCGCGCCGGGTTATTTCTTGCCGCCCTTGGCCCGGTCGCGCAGGCGCTCGATCGCTTTCTCGCGTTCCTCGGGAGACATCGACTTAAGGCGATCGCGGAGCCGCTCGGGGATGCGTGGATCGTTCATGATTTCATCGGCCGACTTGCCTTTGAGGTTCGAAACACCCGGTTTCTGTTCACCGTGTGGTGCCGTCGAGGGCGCATTGTCGCCCTTGCCATTGGACTTTCTCGAAGCGGCACGCTTGGCCAGCTCGTCGCGCTGTTTCTGGAGGGCGTCTTGCACGAGTTTCTTCTGCGTGTCGGTCAACTGACCGAACATTTTGGTTTGGGTGTCCTTGGCCGAGGGGCGCCCGTCGAAAATGGCCTTGAGCCGTTCGCGGGCCTTGCCTGACTCTTCTGGGCTGACGGCGGGCTTGGCGTTCGATCCGGCGTCGCTCTTCATGTCATCGGTTGGAGCGTCCTTCTTCTTGCCGCCGCCCTTGAACCCTCGCTTGGCGAGCTCGAGTCCGCCGCCCTCGCGGCCGATGACTTGGCCGAACCTGGCCCGGTCTTCGGGCGATATCTTGGCGAGTAGCTCGACAACCTCGTCCTGATACTGCTGCATGTACGACTTGGTCGAGGTCTCAAACTCCTCACGCTGCGCCTTGATCCCGGCATCCTGGTCCTGCGTGAGCTTGTGGTCTCCCGCGGCTTCGCTTCGCAGCGTGTCGATGGCTTTCATGAACACGGGCATCGGCGTGCCCATTTGATCGAGGCGGTCCTTCCCGTTTTTCCCGGCTCCAGAACCGAAGTTGCCCTTGGATCCAGGGACGCTGTTGTCGCGCACGGGCGGTCCCTTGAGAGGTTCAGTCGCGCTCTGTGCCGACGCAACCCCGGATAACGCAAGCCCGGCAACACCAACCAACACTGTAAACAAGCTCATGAGTGACTCCTGTACGAATCCACGATCATCGACAGATCAACGATGCTCGCCCCGGGCGATTGCACAACCTGCTGGTGAGCTGGGGGTTCCCGGACGACGATTATTGTTCGTGGTGTGTATGGGTGGTTCGTCGCAGAGTGTGGCCCACTATCGTGTGTGTTGCCATGACCAACTCGACGACCATCACGAAGGCTCACCTGACCCAAGTCCTGCGTACGGTGGACAACCCCGCGGTCGAGGGAGACCTGGTCTCCTCGGGCGCGCTGCAATGGGTCTCGTGGTGCGACACCTTCGGCAGCATCAAGCTCAGTCTGCCCAAAGGGGTGGCAACGAGCACTTTGGAGAGCCTCTCAAAGGTCATCCACGCGGCCGTCTCTGGGCTTTGCCGTTCCAATTCAGGCCGACTCGATTCGCTGATCATCGAGTTCGTCGACGCGGCAGGATCGGTCGTGCACACGACGAAGTTCGGCGGGACTTCCACGCCCGACGTGGGCCACCGGCCCATCGGTGGGCTCGGAAACGCGCCAAAGTCGGCGGCCCCGACGCCCCAGCAGAGCGCTGCGTCGCCGAGGGGCATCAAGCACGCCATCGCGGTGGGGGCGGGCAAGGGCGGAGTAGGCAAGTCGACGGTCGCCATAAATCTGGCGGTGGGGCTCGCGCGGCGTGGGCATTCGGTAGGGCTTCTGGACGCCGACATCTACGGTCCGAGCTTCCCGACACTGCTTGGGCTTGATGCCATGGAGCAGTCGGTGCTCGACGGCATGCTCCAGCCGTTCTTGGTTCACGGCGTCAAAGCGATCACCATCGGAAAGCTGGTCGATCAAGACAGACCGCTGATCTGGCGCGGACCCATGGCGCATGGGGCGTTCAAGCAGCTCCTCGAGCAAACGACCTGGGGTGAGCTGGATTACCTCATCATCGATCTGCCGCCGGGGACGGGCGACATTTCGCTGACGATGGCCCAGCAGTTGGCACTCACCGGTGCCGTCGTCGTGTGCACTCCCCAGAAAGTCGCCCAGGACGACGCGGTACGTGCAGCCAAAATGTTCGGTCAACTGGGGATTCCTGTGCTGGGCGTCGTCGAGAACATGTCGAGCTTCATCGCCGACGACGGGAAGGAATACGACCTCTTCGGCAAAGGTGGGGCTGAACGGATGGCACAACGGCTCGGGTTGCCATTCCTCGGGGCCATCCCGCTCACGATGTCGCTGCGGGTGAACAGCGACCAGGGCGATCCGCTTGCAAACTTCACGGATGCGTCCTCGTCAGGGACTCGATTGACGGCCTCCCTCGAGAGGATGATTGACCAGTTCCAGGGCCAAGTGTCGTTGGTATCCCTCAAACGAGCGGATAGCAGGCCCGCTCTCAACATCTCATAATTAGGAGAATTTGTTCGTGCCTTGATCGGATTCGTGAGACCAAATTCTGATCGGTGCGAAGAAATTGGACCGGTAAGACATCAGAATTGGAACGGAATTGCAGTTCCGGACGTCTCCTTACAACCTTTCGTTGAATCCGCGCCAAACGTCATGTACCTTAGAGATGGAACCGTCAGTAGTTGCGCGGGCGCATGGGAGACCGACGGGGCTGCGAGATGGTTGGAGGGGGATAGCCGCAAGGCTGAGGAAGAGTTTGAACTATGTTAGGTGTCCACGACGTGGCACCCGAGAATTGGAGATGCCGAATGCAGCGTGAAGTTGGCCCGAAGGCGTGTGTGGTTCGTGCGGCGGCGCTGTTGGCGCTGGCGGCGCTGACCGGTGGTGTCCAGGCACAGGTGTGCGACGGCCAGTTCCAGACGGGGATCGGTGTCCCCGGGATTAGCGGGAACGGCTCGGGCTACCTCACGTCGTGGGACCCCGACGGCGCGGGCCCTCAGGGTGAACTCCTCATCGTGGGTGGCAACTACAAGCTGGCCAACACCACGCAGGTCACGAGCCTGGCAACGTGGGAGCCCACGTTTAACGTCAACAGCCCGTTCGGGATCTGGCGCGACCTTGCGGGCGGCGTGAAGACCGCAGCAGGCGCCCGTGCAACGGTTCGGTTCATGCAGCCCGCGGGCACCGACTTAATCGTGGCCGGTTCTTTCGCGCGGTGCGGACCCGCGAACATCGCTGCGAGCAACATCGCGAAGCTCGACGGCCTGACGAACACGTGGATTCCGTACGGCCCTGGCCTTAATGGACCGGTGTACAACACGTTGATCTGGAACGGGATCCTGTACGCCTCGGGTAATTTCTTTGTTGGCGCGGGCAACACCCGCGGGGACAGCATCGCCCGCTGGAACGGCTCGACATGGGTCCGCGTCGGAGCGGGTTTCCAGAACCCGGATCCGATGAACCCGCTCCCGGCGACCGTACCCGCGAACGTGTACGCGATCGGCGTGCTGAACAACGAACTCTACGCGGCCGGTGACTTCGTGTTTTCCGGTCGGGACATGACCGGCAACCCGATTCCGTGCTTCCAGTGGGCGAAGTGGTTGCCTCAGTTCGGCGTGTGGTCGTCGATCTTGTCGGGTTCGCTTGCGGCGCCGTTCCCGTATACACCCGCGGTGTACACGATGAAGACCTACGGCAACCGGCTGTACGCTGGTGGCGTGTGGGACAACCTCGGGTTCTCGCTCGCGTCGACCGCAGGCGGGGCGCCGGCGCCCACCAACGGGGGCGTGTTCAAAGTGTTCGGGGTGAGCCAGGTGTTCAACATCGGGCAAGTGGCGACAGAGATGATCGTCGCCGGCGACTTCGAGTTCGCGGGTGCGGCGCAGACGGCGTTGTGCCGAAACGTTGTCCGCTGGGACGGGTTGCGGTTCTACGGCGTCGCCGACGGCGGGACTCTGGGCCCGGTGAATGCGGTCACGCAGCACCGCGGACAGCTCGCGTTCATGGGCCCCATCGAACGGACCATGGGCGGGCTGCGGCTGAAGAACATCGGGTGGTACGACGGGTCGGCGGGGTTCTACCGTCGTCTGGGCACTGGCTTTGACCACCAGATCCTTGCAATGACCACCTACAACAACCAGCTCGTGGTGGCGGGAGAGTTCGGGCGGACGCAGCAGGAATTCCAGACCCCGACGATTTCTTCGTTCAACGGGACAACCTGGTTCCCCATCGGCGAAGGCCTGGCGACCGGGAACGGCGTCCTGGCCGAACCGACGTCGGTCTATGGGTTGACGACGTACCAGAACAAGCTGATCGCAGTGGGGAGCATCCCCATGGCGCTGCCTGGCACGTCGATGGGCAATATCGCGGCGTGGGACGGGACGCGCTGGAGCCCCGTGGGTCAGGTGGACGGGCCCGTGTACTCTGCCAAGGAGTATCGCGGCGAACTCTTCATCACGGGCGATATTACGAACTACGGCAACATTTGTCAGTACGACGGGTTCGGGTACAACGCCATCGGATTCGGAATGGATGCTGCGGGGCTTTCGCTCGACGTGCACGCCGACCGGCTGATCGTTGGCGGGCTGCAGACCGGCGCGGGTGGTGTGGCCACGGGCCCCATCTCGCGGTACAACTACGACACCGAAACCTGGTCGGCGCTCTCTCCCACTCAAACGACGTGGGTTTCGCCCGATCCGGCCAACATCCCCGTGTACGTTTCGGCGGTGGCGAACATCGACGGCACCCTGTACGCGGGCGGCAACTTCGTCTCGATCAACGGGAACGCCGCGCTGAAGAACATCGTTCGGTTCAATAACGCGACGAGCCGTTGGGAAGCGATGGGCACGGGCCCGGGCTTTGAAGTGTGGGTCATCAAGCAGATTGGCGGCCGTCTGTTCGTCGGTGGTACGGGCGGAACCAATATTGCCTTCTGGACCGGGACCGCGTGGCAGACTCCCGACGGCGGGACCGACGGTCCCGTGTGGGCATTGGCCGAGTACCAGAACAAACTCTGGGCCGGTGGCAACTTCCTGACCGCCAGCAACGAGGCGTCTTCGTACCTCACCTCTTACACGCTCGACACCCCCGTGAACATCACGCAGACGCCCGTTGGTGGGCTGATCTGCCCCAGCGGCCAGATTGTGCTGACGGTGCAGTCATCGGGCACGCAGCCTCTGACCTACCAGTGGTTCCGCAACGACGTGGCGATCCCCAACAGCAACAGCAGCACCTTTACCGTGACCGCGGCGAACGCGGGGCGGTTCAAGGTTCGGGTGAGCAACATCTGCTCGAACTTCACGACCGCGAACGTGACCGTCGAAGTCTGCCCGGCGGACTACAACTGTGACGGGTTCGCAGACGCGTTCGACTACGACGACTACGTGAGCGCGTTCGAAATTGGCGGGATCAACGCCGACTTCAACAACGACGGGTTCGTGGACATCTTCGACTACGATGATTTCGTCGGAGCGTTCGAGGGCGGCTGTGGCGCGGGCTAAGGCTTGATCTGACTGATGCATGCACGGGGCCGATCAACGGATCGGCCCCGTTTATTTTTCTGACTCTCGAATCGCGACGGAGCCGGCAAGGCGTTCCCGAGGTATGCGAAACGCCCAGATGAAGGTGTCTTCACCCGCTTTAAAGTCATTGTCGGAGAGGACCAGCAATAGTCGGTCGCCCGATGGCCATCCCCACTCGGGTTTGACGGGCGCGAACGCGAGCCCCTCGACTTTGGCGGGGAATGCCGGACCCAAGAGTCCGTACGAAGGGTCGAGAAGGTCGATTAGTCTGGTGGTTGTCGCGGACGTGGTGCCACTGGGCGGCGGGCCGACGGGAAGAGAGGCCTGTGCCGACACGTCGGAGGCTTTGGTAGAGTCGACAAGCGTGATCCACTTTCGGCGTGCCTGCGTGCCATCCTTGTTGTCTCGTTCGATGACCAAGTACCGGCATTCATCGACCCACAAGATCTCGTTGAGCCCCATCGTGGGTGCGGAGAGCGGATAGACCCATTGTGTTGGCGGGGTCTCCGCTTTGGGGTCGATGACCAGAGCGCGGACGCTCTTGCCGGCCCGCTCATTGAGCTCGTCGAACGGAGAATCCTGCAAGAGCGGAGATTGGAGGAGTGCCACCAGATGGCCTTGGTTGTTAAGGGTGAGCCCCTCGAAGCCGCGATTGGGCTGGCGACCGATTGTGTTGTGCGGAGGCCCTTCCATGACTTCATCGGAGCTTCTGCTCGCGGGCGCGAACATCGAAGGCACAGGGAGTCTCTTGAGGAGCGTGCCGTCGGGTCGAAATGCCAGAATGTGCGGGCCGTATTCGTCACTGATGTAGATGGTGCCGTTGGGCGCGAGCGCGATGCCTTCGGGGTCGAGGCGTTGGTCCCGCGAGCCGTCACGTGGGCCAGAGGGCTTCAAAGCTGACGCAACTCCGTAGAACGGTCGGCCGAGCTCATTCGTGAGCAGGATCGTGCGGTCGAGCTTGAAGCGAATCGGGTGCGGTGACCCCGGGGTGATGAAGATGGAAACCTCGTGGAAGCGGCATTCGTACCACGCCGCCCCGTCGCCGGGCCCTCGATCGGCGAGTACGAGGAAGCGGTCGTTGGCGAGATGAGCAATGGCGGACCCGAAACCGCCCAGACGGTTGTGCGGGCAATTAAGGGCGAGGGTGTCGGTGAGTCCCGAGAGGTCGATGGTGTCGCCGTCGATGCGTCCTGCGCCGACGAATTCGACGGCGGGTGGTGCGAGCGTGACGTGTGGTACGATGCTTCCAGCGAGTGCCGCGAAGAGAAGGTGAAACATGAGTGCTCCCGGGAACGGACCCGGAATGGTTGACGGACTCGGTTGGATCGCTTGTTTGGGTTGCGTGAAGATTTGACGCCAGAAGCACAATTGGTTCTGATTCTGGTCGGCTCGGTAGCCGCGGGGTGTCTCGGTGCGCTCACGGGGTTGGGCGGGGGAGTTGTGGTGGTCCCGATGCTCGTTCTTGGTTTCGGGGTGGAATTGAGACTGGCGGTTGGGGCGTCGCTTGTCGCGGTGATCGCCACAAGTTGCTCGTCGTCGGCCGGCTTTTTGCGCGGCGGGTTCGTCAATGTGCGTGTGTCAACGGTTCTCGAATTCGCAACGGCGATGGGAGCGGTTCTTGGCGCTGTGTTGTCGCCTTGGCTCCCTGTCAGAACGATCTCTCTGCTGTTCTGCGCGGTTCTGTTCTGGTCGGCGTGGCAGACGATACGGCAGCGCGCCGAACGCGGGCTCGACGGGGCAGGATCGGGCGATCCGCTGGCGGTCCGGCTTGGGCTTGACGCCGCGGTGCCGAGCCGCACCGGGCCTGTGCATTATCGGGTTCATCGCGTGATCCCTGGTGTGCTGGCGATGCTGGGGGCTGGCGTCTTGTCGGCGCTAGTTGGAGTTGGCGGGGGCGTGGTGAAGGTGCTCGCGATGGATCGGCTTATGAGGATGCCGTTCAAGGCCTCAACAACCACGAGCAATCTCATGATCGGGGTCACGGCGGCAGCCTCAGCGGGCGTGTATTTCGGTCGTGGCCAAGTCGAGCCGATGCTCGCGGCACCTGTTGCGCTGGGGGCGATCATCGGTGCCGCTGTCGGGGCGAAGCTGCTCGCGGTGGTTCCTGTGCGAAAGGTGCGACTGGTGTTCGCGGCTCTGGTGCTCGCGACCGGGGTGCAACTGCTCGTGCGAACGCTGATGGGAGGCGTCGAATGAATGGGGCGCTTGAACGCATGCTGTCGAGGGTGTTGATGGTGGGCGTGGTGCTGGCCGCATTGATGTGCGTCTCGGCGATGGTGTGGCACCTGGCGGACGGCACCGATGGAACGAAGCCGAACACGGCGGGGGGCATCGTTAGGGCTCTTGGCCAAGGCAAGCCGATGGCCCTTGCACAGGCGGGCATCCTTGTGCTGGTTCTGACGCCGATGGTTCGGGTGCTGGTCACGGCGGTTGGGTTGTGGGCGAAAGGGGCGCGCATTGTGGCGTTGATCGCGGCGAGTACGCTGGCGATTCTTGCGGCGGGCATCGCGGGTGTGCTGGGGGGCGGCTGGGGTGGGGCCGGTTAAGGGACGAATCGGCGGACGACGACGACGTCGTTCTGGCCGCCAAAGCCCGCGGAGTTGTTGATGCAGACGTCGACGCCGGTGCGCGAGAGGTCGCGTGCCACGTTGGGCACCACATCGAGGTCGCAATTGGGGTCGGGGTTTTGGTAGTTGATGGTGGGAGGGAGGAACCCGGTACGGATGGCCTGCACGCAGGCGATGGTGCCCGCGGCCCCCGCGGCTTGGATGAGATGTCCGAGCATGCTCTTGATGCTCGACACGGGGATGCTGGGGGCGAGAGGTCCAAAGACCGCTTTGATGGCCGCGGTTTCGAGCTTGTCGTTTTCCTGGGTGCCTGTGCCGTGGGCGCAGACGTAGTGCACGCGGGGGCGTCCCGAGGCGTCGGGCTCACGCGGATCGATGCCGGCCTGCTTGAGTGCTTGGCGCATGGCTGTTTGAGCGCCGCGGTGTTCTGGGGCGATGTCGGTGATGCGGAAGGCGTCGGCCGACGACCCGTACCCGGCGATCTCGGCGAGCGGAGTGGCGCCGCGGGCCAGGGCATGGTCGAGGTCTTCGAGGACAACGATCGCGGCGCCCTCGCCCATCACGAACCCGTCGCGCGTGGCATCGAACGGGCGTGCAGCGGTCTCGGGGTTGTCGCGGCGTCGTGACATCGCCGTGAGCCGGATGAACCCGCTCATCCCCAGCGGGTGGATCATCGTGTGGCTTCCCCCGGCGAGCATGGCGACGGCGTCGCCCCGGCGGATGATCTCGAACGCCTCTCCAATGGCCTGCGTGCTGGCGGCGCACGCGGTCATGCAGTTGAACGCGGGGCCGAAGCACCCGAACGCCTGGGCGACGTATGACACCGTGATGTTCGGCTCTTGCTCGATCTCGCGCGCGGCGTCGAACACGCGGGTCGCGGTCTGGGCCCAGGCGACACCCTGCACCGTGCGCGTTGCGGGGTCCCAACCGGCGAGGTTGGCGCGGACAAAGTTCTCGAAATCCAACGATCCTTCGCCCGCACCCATGTACACGCCCACCCGGGTCCGGTCGAGCGAGCCGCTCTCGAGGGCCCGGTCGAGCCCGGCGTCCTTCCACGCCATCGTGGCGGCGGCGATGGCGTACTTCGTGCTCAGCCCTGCGTTCTCGTAGTACGCGTGGTCGGCGTTGAAGTCTTCGAGCCTGAACCCGCGGACTTCGGCGGCGAAATTTGTCGGGCAAGTGGAAGCATCAAACCGCGTCACCGGACCAACCCCGCTCTTGCCCTGCAGAAGCGCGCTCCACACCGACTCGATGTCGTGCCCCAACGGGGTGATCCATCCCATCCCGGTGATGACGACGCGTCGGCTCATGGTCTGCTCTGGGAAGGTCGGCCTCGGGGTTACTGGTCGAAATCGACGGTGCCGGTGTCGTCTTCTTCGCCGTCGTCGTCAACCACCCCGCGTTCGCGGTTGATCTTGTCGACGTTGAGCACGCGGACGAGCCCGTCTTTGAGGAGGCGGCCCGCGAAGTTGATGATCAGCCCAAGGGTCAGGTCGGCGGCTTTGAGCTGCGCCCGGAGCCCGGAGCGGTCGCCGCTGGAGACCTCTCGTGGTTCGGCCATGACCTCAACCACGAAGGGATGCTCGGTGGCAATGTAGAAATCGGCGATCGTCTGCCCCACGACGGCCTCTTTGTACTTCACAGGGATCGCATGGGCCATCTTAAAGGGAACTCCCTGGGCAGTGAGCTCGTTCTTCAGGGCCTCGAGGTACACGGCCTCGGAATACCCAGACCCCAGCGACATGTGTACATCACGGGCGCACCCGATGACCTTGTGGCTGATGGACGTCAGCGCGGGGTCGAGTTCGGAAAGCGGGATCCCGCGGCGTTCGCGGTGGCCCGTGCCTCGGCCTCGGCCGCTGTCACGGTGGCCGTCGCGGCCTCCATCGCGCCCGCCGTCACGTCCGTAGTTGCCTCTGTTGTATTCGCTGTTCATTGCAAGCTCCGTTGAAGAGGTCGGCAAGGCCCGACCGGGGGTGGATGGTAGGGAGGGGAGATTCCCTAGGAATGAAAGGGGTTATTGGGGAGCGCGCAGGACCAACGCGGCGTTCTGCCCCCCCGTGGATGAGCCGCACACCAGGATGTGCCGAAGCGTGGTCGGGCCCCCCGGAGAGGGGCCGGCGAGGAGTCCCGTGTCGGGGTTGCCCCCTTGAAGGCGGGCCGGAAGTTGTTGCTTGGCGAGTGCCTGGGCCGCAACGGCGACCATGACTCCGCCCGTGCCCGCGAAACTGTTTCCGATGGCAGGGCAGAGCAGAACAAGAGGGATGGAGGCAAGCCGCTGGCCGAAGATCAGGCGCAGCGTGCCGGCCTCCCCCTCGTCTTCAAGCCGCGAGCCGGAGCCCTGGGGAACGACGGCGTCGATGTCCTCGGGCGTGATGCCGGCGTCGGAGATGGCGCGTTGGATGGCGAATGTCAGCCCGCGGTCCTGCCTGGCGCGAACTCCCTCTCGGGCTTGAGCGGGCGTGTAGGGGGGCCAGCCCGAATGAGCTGCCCCGAAACCGATGACCTCGGCCATGATCGTCGCGCCGCGGGCCTTTGCCGTATCGAGTGCCTCGAGGGCGACGATCCCGCCCGCCTCGCCCGCGACGCCGACGGACGCTGGGTCGAAAGGCATGCACGCCCCAGGGCCCGATGCGGCGTCGCCGGTGCTCCCCAGACGCCCCGCAAGAAGCATGCGCACGAGCCCCATGGGGTTGACTTTGCTTTCGGCTGAACCGGAGAAACACATGTCTGCGGCATCGCGCTCGATGACGCGGCAGCTTTCGCCTACCGAGAGCAACCCGCTGGCCTCGGCGCACGTGATCGTGTTGCTGGGGCCTTCGGCACCATGGATGATCGTGACGTGGCACGCCAGCATGTTGGGCAGATACTTGAGCATCCACAGGGGCTGGAGGTTGTTGAGACCGGTCTCGCCCCAGCGGGTGTACGAGAACTTACCGGCCTCTCCCCCGGGCTCGGTCGCCGTCACCAGCGCGCTCGTCAGCTCGTCGATCTCGGCGGCGACAAGCCCCGCTCCGATGTGGCACCCGACTCGGCCCGCGGGGTAAGACGTCGCGCCTTGGCCCTCTTCGCCCAGCGAGGCGCGGGTCACGAGACCGGCGTCCTCGACGGCACACTTGGCGGCGGCGACAGCCAGCTCGATGTCCCGCGACATGACTTTGACCGCCTTGCGGTAGTGCTTGGGGACGTGGTCCTTGGCCGAGAAGTCCTTGATCTCGCCGGCCAGACGGCATTCGAACGCGGAAGGATCAAAGCGTGTGATCCGTGCCACCGCAGACACACCGGAACAAAGACCGTCCCAGAGCGAGGACATACCGACCCCGAACGGAGAGACGACTCCAAGTCCCGTGATGGCGATGCGTCGGTGCATGGAGGGCATGGTACGCGGGGAGTGTGCCCGATCCCGATGTGCCTCCGAACCGCGCGGCCGGGAGATGGAAGAGTGCATGACAGAAGGCCAGGCGGTCGATACCCTGACACCGATGCCCGCCTCTGCCGGAAACCCCCTCGAATCTCCCCCCCTGGCCACAACCCATGTGACGGCGACAATCGCAGGTCGGCCTGTGGCGTTTGACCCCGGGTGGCTCTTTATTGCGGCCGGAATGGCGATCCTCGTGGCGTCTGCGGTGCTTCCCGCACAGGACGATCTGAATCACGCGCGATGGCTCCGTGACCGGGCCCGCGTCATCGAGTCGCATCGGCTGAGCCGGATCTACCTTCACGAAGACTATTTGGACGCCCTGAGGAGTCAGGATCCAAACCTCTTATTGTCGCTTGCTGAACAACAGCTCAACCAGATCCCCGTCGATCGCTCGCCCATCGCGGGCACCGACGGGCCGATGGTTCAGGCTGCGGCGACCGTCTTCCCGGCCCTCGAGCCCGATCCTTCGACGCTGCCCAAAGAGCACAAGGTCGATTCGTTGCTGCACCGTCTGGTGACTGGTCCAACGACGCGGCTGTGGATGGTCGCCCTGGCTACGGCCCTGGTGCTCATTGGACTCTTGCCCTCGGGCCAGACCCGGCAATCGCCCACATCTACGATCTGAGAGTGCCCCACAATGCCCAAAGCACCGACTCGCCCGCGCCGGGCCCGCTCGTCTTTCGCGTGCGGCATCGGCTGACGCACGCCCGTGAATTCCAGGCGGTGTACGGAGCCAAGCTCCGCCGTTCTCTGGGCCCGTTTTCAGTCTTTCTCAAGGCCAACGGGCTGCCGCACCCCAGGCTCGGGCTTTCGATCGGACGAGTGGTGGGGCCCGCGGTGGTCCGAAGCCGGCTCAAGCGGATGATCCGCGAGGCGTTCCGTCTTAATCTGGCTTCTCTCCCCGTCCGCGACGGATCGTCGTACGACATCGTCGTGACGGCTCGCGCTCACGACCCGATGTCTCTGGATGAGTACGCGCGGGCGTTGCTCGACATGGCCCGGGCCGGCGACCGCGAATGGGCCAAGCGGCATGCCCCGCCCAAGCCGCAGGGCCACGACCATGGGTGATCCCCGACCTTCGAGGGCTGGTTTTTTCGGCGAGCCCGGCCTGTCGCTGTGGGCACGAACGGTCAACATCCCCTTCGTGCTGGCGATCAAAGTGTATCAGTTCACACTGTCGCCGATTTTCGGTCGGTCGTGTCGGTATCAGCCGACGTGCTCGTGGTTCGGGCTGACGGCGTACCGACGGTTCGGCCCGATCCGGGGCACCCGGCTGACTGCGGGCCGAATCCTGAGATGCCACCCGCTGGCCAAGGGGGGCTTTGACCCCGTGCCGATGGGGGAGCCCAATGACCGCGTGTTCCGCGAGTAACTTCGCGTCCGGAGACGGCGGGCGTCGAGAGAGGTGCGTGTTGAAAACTGTCCGGCCCGTCAACCTATCATCCGTCGAATGTCCCGTCTTCCCGCCGCCCAACGCCGTGAGCAGTTGCTCGACCACGCTGCAGAGTTGTTTTCGGCGCACGGGTACGCGCGGGCCACGACGGCGGAACTTGCTCGGGCGGCGGGGATCACCGAACCCATCATCTACAGGCACTTTGCGAGCAAGCGGGACCTGTTCATCGCGCTGGTGGAGCGATCGGCCGAACGCACTGTTCGTATGTGGGAGGCGCACCTCGCCGGGGCGACCGACCCCGCCGAACGGTTGCGCCGACTCATCGGCGACAACCCGATGGTGGCCACGCACACGCGGGACGCGTACCGGGTGCTCTTGCAGGCGATCACCGAGGTCAATGACGACCAGATCCACCACGCGGTCAGCCGGCATATGGGCAATCTGCACGCGTTTTTGCGCAAAGAGCTCGAGATGGCCCAGGCCGAGCACAAAGTCAATCCGCGAGTCTCGGCGGATCTCATCGCGTGGCTGCTGATCTACGTCGGGCTCGGGTACGGCGTGACCACCGCGCTCAACATTCCCGGGCACGGGACGGACGCTGCGGGCCACCATGTCCAAGACCTCATCAACAAGCTCATGATCGCTCGCCCCGGTCGCGGCGTGCCGCACGAAGACTGAACCCACGTACGGCACGCACAGATGCCGGTGAGGGGGGCGATCTGCGGCCTCCTACGCTGGGCACATGGACCCCACGACCGTTCAGATCGCGCTCCAGTCCGCGTCCTCGATCATCATCGGGTGCGGCCTCATTTTCACCGGGCTTCAGTTCCGCCACTGGCGCCGGGTGGCCCACGTCGCCAATTTCACGAAACTCGTCGAGTTGCAGATGCACCTGCGCGAAATGCGGGTTCATGAGCCGGGGCTGGCCAATGTGTACAAGCACGACGTCGAGGGACGCGAGAGCGACGAGCAGGTCAAGGAGTATTTCTTCAATCTCATGCAGCTCTCGGTGTTCGAGATCGTGTGGTTCAGCTACAAGGAAGGGCTCATCCCCGAGGTGTACTTCAAGAGTTGGGAGCGCCGCATGACGCAGATCGCCCAGGAGGTGAGCTTTGTCGAAATGTTCAACAGCCGGAGCATGAAAATCCTGCACGATGATTTCGAGCGGTACATGGCCGAGCTGGTGCGGACGGGCTCAGACCGTCCGTAGATCGGCGAGTTCGCCCTCGACGCACGGGGCGCCCGTCCAGGAGGACACCTTGGGCTCGACGATCGCCTCGATCTCGGCGTCGGTGGGCAGGTTGGCGAGTCGATCCCACCAATTCCAGCCGATGAGACGCATCGCAACGCCGCCCGAGCGGACCACGAGCGACGCGTGCCGGCCGTCGGCCCCGAGCGGCCGCGGCTTGCCTTGCACACGAAGCCCCGTCAGCCGGACGCGGATCCCGGGATTTTCGCGGCCAAAGGGCGCAAGGCGGGACAACTCCGACACAGCGGCGGCGGACAGTTCATCGAGACTCGCGTACGTGTCGTAGCGGATGGTCTTGACGAGATCATCCGGGGCCAGTGCGGCGTTGGCGTGCCCGATGAACGCCCGTGCAAAGGCGTCGAAACGCTCCGACGACACGCGAAGCCCCGCCGCCATGTCGTGCCCGCCGAAGCTCGACAGATGCTCTCGGCACGCCTCGAGTGCGCCGTGCAGGTTGAACCCGTCGATCGATCGGCCCGACCCGTGGCAATCATCCCCGCTCCGCGCCAGCAAGATCACAGGCCTCGAATACCGATCCACGAGCCTCGAGCACGCGATCCCAATCACCCCGGCGTGCCACCCTTCCGCGGCAAGCACGATCGCCCGGTGGTGATCGCCCGTCATGCCCGCACGCTCGGCCAGCTCGCACGCTTCGTCGGCGATCCGGCGTTCGATCCGGCGGCGTTCGTCGTTGAGTTCGGACAGTTGCCGTGCGATCGCGTCGGCACGCTCCCCGCGCGCCACCGTGAGCAACTCGACGGCCTCCTTCGCGTGCCCGAGCCGCCCGCAAGCGTTGAGCCTCGGACCCAGGCGGAAACCCACGTCGTCGGCGGCGACTCGTTCGCCCGCAAGCCCCGAGGCCTCGACCAGGGCCCGAAGCCCGGGGATTTTCGAGTCGCGGATGCGAGAGAGCCCAAAGCGTGCCAGCACGCGGTTCTCGCCCACCAGTGGCACGATGTCGGCGATGACGCCGAGCGACGCGAGCCCGAGCATTTCGAGCAAGACCTCGCGCGTGGACACGGGGACTTTCCCGCCCGGTTCGTCGCCGACTCCGTGGTACAGGCTCGCCAGTCGCCAGGCGAGCTTGAACGCGACGGCCGACCCGCTGAGGTCGCCGAATGGATAGGTCGAGTCGGGTCTTCGCGGGTGAACGACCGCGTAGGCGTCGGGCAGGTCGGCGAGCGAGGCCGGCGGGTTGTGGTGGTCGGTGATGATGAGATCGAGCCCGCACTCGCGGGCCACGCGTGCGGGCTCGATGGCGGTGATCCCGCAATCGACCGAGACGATGACGCGGGCACCCCCCGCCGCGAGCGATCGGATCGCCTCCGAACTGAGCCCGTACCCCTCGTCGATGCGGTGGGGAACGTACGTACCGATCGCGGCGTTGGGATAGAGGTGCGTGAGCAGATGGAACAGAATCGCCGTGGCGGACACCCCGTCAACGTCGTAATCGCCGTAGATCACCACGGGCTCACCCCCGCCGCACGCGGCGAGAATACGGCGAGCGGCTTTGTCCAAATCCGGGATGAGAGCCGGGTCATGGAGTTGTGTCAGTTTGGGATCGAGGAAGAGCGCGGCCGCCGCCGCGTCACCGAGCCCGCGAGCCTCGAGGATCCGCGCCCGCAACGGTGCGCCGGGCAGGCCTGCGGTGCGGAGAGGCGCCGGACCCTCCCAAACGCCCGACACGCCCCGAATCCGTGGCGATGTCGGCGAAGGCCCCGCGTCGTGGCTTCGCCTCGGATAGCCTTTCGTTCGAGCGTCAGATTGCGCATCCGGGATTGTCACGCACGCAGGGTACCCGACGGAACTCCAGCCATGGTCAAACTCAACCGAATCTACACCAAGACCGGCGACGACGGCACCACCGGGCTCGTCGGAGGCCTCCGCGTCAACAAAGACTCCCTCCGTGTTGAGGCGTACGGCTCGGTGGACGAGGCCAACTCGTTCCTTGGGGCCGCCATCATCGCGATCGAGCAGGCCCCGTTCCGCGACTACTTGGCGGTGGTCGTTCTTCTTCGCAGCATCCAGCAGGATCTCTTTGATCTCGGTGCCGACCTTGCAACACCCGTGACAGCCGGGGAATCCGGGAAGCTTCGCATCCTGCCAGACCAAACGCAAAGGCTCGAATCGGCGATTGATACGCACAATGAGAGTCTCGCGAGCCTTACGAGCTTTGTTCTCCCGGGAGGTTCTCCCGCGTCGGCGGCACTACACGTCGCGAGAACAGTGGTCCGGCGTGCCGAGCGACGTACGGTCTCGCTTTATGCCGCCGAACCAGAGGCAACAAGTTTGGAAACGGTTCGGTATCTCAACCGATTAAGCGATCTTCTTTTCGTTCTGGCCCGAGTGGCCAACGCGATGGGGCAAGGGGATGTATTGTGGGTGCCCGGGGCCAATCGGCCCGGAGGGCAGGCTTGAAGGACCAACAAGGAACGGCCATCTACACCGCCGAGTTTCGGCGCGAGTTTGATGCGGACACGGCAGAGCTGCTGCCGGCGCACCTGCGGTGGTTCGCCGCGATCTGGGGCAGCGTCCACGTCATCGTCTTCCTGGTTCATTGGCTCGGTCGTGGAGTAGAAGCGCTCCTTTCGCGCGACATCCCCATCATCGGCGGTAACCCGGATTGGTCTCCTGCGACGTGCTGGTCCGTGGTGTTGGGAGAAGCGCTGATCATCGCGCTGTACGCGACGGCGTACGTCTTTGCTCGCGGTGCCGAATTGCCCCGGACCACACTCTCGAACCTCTCGGGCGGGCTGGTGGTCGCAGAGGGGCTCATCCGGCTGACGATCTGGACTCAGGCACCCGACACCAACCCGTTGCTGTGGATGACGCTGACTCATGTCGCGGCATCGGCGATGCTTCCTTGGACGGTTCGGCACGCGCTCAGGCCGGCGCTTGTGTTCATCGGGCTTGCCGTCTTCACGATGCTCATCGCCGCACCCAGGCCTCTCAAATCAGACCTGTGGATTGCGATCGCGTTCTCACCCTTTGTCGGCGTCCCGGGCACGGTGATCGCCTGGCTCAAGCACACGCGCCGAGTCGAGCAGTTCAAGCTCTCGGCCATCACTCGCCGGTACAGCGAGTTCCGCCGCGAACTCACCGATGCCAAACGCATCCACGAGGCGATGTTCCCGCCCACGCTGACCGACGGGCCCATCCGATTCTGGTACGAGTACGAGCCCATGAGATCGATCGGGGGCGACTTCGTCTTTGCCAGGAAGCACCCGACCAAGAATACCCTGAGCGTGGCGCTCGTCGACGTCACCGGTCACGGGATCGCGGCGGCACTCACCGTCAACCGGCTCTTCGGCGAGCTCGAACGCGTCTTCGCCGAGAACGAGGACATCGGGCCCGGCGCCGTCCTCGGGCTCCTCAATCGATATGTCCACCTCACGCTCGCCAAGCACTCGGTCTACGCCACGGCCATCTGCATGCGAGTCGACTGCGACACCGACGAGGTGCTCTACGCCAGCGCGGGTCACCCGCCGGGATTCATCCGGGGAGTCGATAACACCGTCCACGAGCTCGAGTCCACCGCCTTTGTGCTGGGTGTCTGCTCACACGAGGACTTCGACCCCGGGGAAGGTCGAGCTAAATTCATGAAAGGCGACGCGCTCGTGGCATACACCGACGGTGCGATGGAGGCCCGCAACCCCGAGGGCCGCATGCTCGGGCTTCGTGGGATGCGGTCGGTCGTCGCGGCGACCCCGGCGCACGTCGCCATGATGGCCCGTCGCAGTTTCGCGGCCCGCCCCATGGAAGAATCGTGCGGGGCGTGGGCCAGAATGATCCTCGACGCCGTCGAGTCGCACCGGGATAGTGCACCCCCGGAGGATGACACGCTGATCGTGGAAGTCTCCAGGCCTATCGGGCGCCCGACGTTGGCCTGAACCGGGCAGATAGCCCCGCGTCGGGCTTCTCGACACCTCGGCTAGACTTCCAGCGAGAAACCACGGCGTGAACGCCGATCCCCTCGTCGCTGGCCGCGAGGCCTCACCCCGCTCTGCCCCGGTTGTTCCAGAGTTGTGCCCGATGCCTCCGAATGAAGCCCCGCAATTCTGGTCCGCATGGGTGTGCCATCTCGAAGCGGAGACCGCCGCGGTGCGCGCCGCTGAGCAGGTCGTACGCCGCGCAGCGGGGACACCCATCGACGTGGTGTTCGTATTCGTGTCCGCGCCCCTGGCCCCCGCTTCGGAAGTGGCCATCGCGGCGATCCACGACAGGCTCCACCCCAAGGCACTGATCGGGGTTTCGACTGCGGCGGTGATCAGCGACGGGATTGAGTTTGAGCGCGAGCCCGCTGTCTCCATCCTTGCCGCGTCCCTCCCGGGGTGCCTCATCCACACGTTCTCCGATCGCGATGTTCCCGCGGTGCCCGAGCCTCTGGATCAAGCAACGATCGACGAGCTTCGCCGGGCCGTGTTCCCGCAGGGCCGCGAAGCCGTCGCGATGCTTCTTGTGGATCCTTACAGTGTTCCGATGCACCGGCTCCTCCCCGCGTTCAATGCCGCTCGGCCGAACGCCGAGACCCTCATCGTCGGCGGTATGGCGTCCGGGGGTGATGCCCCGGGTCAATGCGCCGTCTATCACGCGGGTCAAGTTCGCAGACACGGATTCGTCGGTGTCAGCATCGCCGGACCCATCACCGCACACGCGATCGTTTCGCAGGGATGTCGGCCCATCGGGCAGCCCATGGTCATCACCAAGGCCAAAGGCAACGTGATTCTCGGCCTCGGCGGGCTTCCCGCGCTCGATGTGGTTCGCGAGACCATCGACTCCCTGAGCGAGTCAGACGCCGCCGCGGCACGCACGGGCCTCATGATCGGGCGGGTTGTCAGCGAATACCGCGACCGCTTCGGTCGCGACGATTTCCTCATCCGAAACCTGCTGGGAGCCGAGGAAACCACCAGCGCGATCGCGGTTTCCGATCTCGTCCGCGTCGGTCAGACGGTCCAGTTTCACATCCGCGACCCGCGCACTGCGAAAGAGGATCTCGCGCTCCTTCTCGATGCCCAGCAATTGCATGCGGCGCCGCTGGGCGGGGTGCTCGTGACGTGCGAACGGCGCGGCTCGGGGTTCTTCGGCACTCCCAACCATGATGCGGCGAAGGTCGCAAGGGCGTTCGCGTCTACGGTTTCTGCCGAGCGCCGCGCTAAAGGAGGCGTCGAGATCGACCCGCAGGAACCCACAATACCCATCGCCGGGTTCTACGCATCCAGCGAGATCGGTCCCATTGCCGGGGCCGCGCAGATGCACTCGCAAACCGCGTGCTTGCTGCTCTTTCGCCCCAAGTCTGACTGAATTACGTTCACCCAAGCCAGCGCCGGGTCCTAGCGAACGCAGCGCAGCACGTAGGCCGGTGGGAGGTTGCGCCACACGAGGGAGCTTCTCGACACGCTCGAAAAATACGTGGGCAGCAGCCGCGCGAAGCGTTTCCCAGCCCTGGTGTACCGACCGATCTGATAGGCGAACGTCACCAACTGCCCGCCCGGGCGGAGCACGCGCATGGTCGCGTCGAGAATCCGTTTCTGGAGATCCTCGGGGAAGCTCGCCCAAGGAAGCCCGCTCACGATCGCGTCGAGACGATCGACGTGCAAGTCTCGGCACACTCGCTCGATGTTCTCGACACTATCCACAACGAGGCGCAGCTCGGGGAATCGACCCCTGAGCACGCCCGCGAGCTGCTCATTGCGCTCGACGGCAAAGAACGTGATTCCACCCTCGACGGCTCCGTCGATTCGGCGCTGAATCTCCTCGGTAAACGGGCCAGTCCCCGGGCCGTACTCTGCGAGCCGCAGCCCCGGTCTGAACTCGATGGTCTCGAGCATGGCGCAGGCCAGATGCCGAGAACTGGGCGCAATCGCACCGACCATCGTCGGCCGGGTCAAGAACTGAAGCAAAAACCTGGCGCCAGCCCCTGCGGGCTTTCGGGAACCCGGGGATGGTGAGGGGAAGCCTGTGCCGCTGGACAATCGATCGCCTCCCGACTACTTCGTCGCGCCAGGCAGTTTCTTGGGGTCGATCGCCGCAACTTTGAGCCTTGCCGAGTGGATCGCCTTGCCCGCGGTGATGAAAACGGTTTTGCCGTCTTCCCCGCCGAAGCAGAAGTTCGACGCACCCGCGAGCTTCAGGTTCGCGATGACCTTTCCGCCCGTGTCGATCACCACGAGCCCACCCATCCCGGTCGTCCACACGTTGCCTGCCGCGTCGACCTTAACCCCGTCGGGCGTGCTCTTGCCTTTGCCTTCCGAGGTCTGAGCGTTGAGTTCAATCAGCGCCTTGCCCCCGCTCACCGTCCAGCCATCCGCCACCGCGAACGACTTGACGGTCCCGTTTCCGTACTCGGCCACATAGAGAGTCTTGCCGTCGCCCGAAAGCGCAAGCCCGTTGGGAGAAGTCACATCCTTGGTCAGCAGCGAAAGAGTCGGCTTGGCCCCGGAAAGGTCGAGCCGGTACACGCCGAAATGCCCGACGCTCGCTTTCCCGTCGCCCTTGCCGAAATCAGTGAACACCACCGACCCGTCACGAGCAACAATCACATCGTTGGGCATGTTCAGTTTCTTGCCCTCGAAGGTGTCCGCGAGCACCTCGACCTCTCCCGTCGGCGAAAGCCTCGCGACAGTTCCGTCGAATCGCGCGAGCACGAGGTTGCCCTTGGCGTCGAGCGCTGCGCCCGCGGGCCTGCCCGCTGGCTTCTTGATCGTCTCGACTCCCGACCCCGGCTTGCGGTCCTTGGACCCGTCGCCGGGCTTTATGGAGTACACCGCATCGCCTCGAATGTCACAACACACGAGAGTGCCGTCTGCTTTGTACATCGGGCCTTCCGCAAAGCTCAGCCCGCTCGCAACCACTTCGGTTGCCGTAGGCTCGAAGATCGTCGATTCTGGGGCTTTGGTCGGCGCCGCAGGCGCTGTCGGCGTCGCCACCGGAGTCTCCGAAGGCTTCGAAGCGGCTGGGGTTCCGGGTTGGTACGCAAGTCCGATGAACGCGGCGAGCAGTGGTGTCATGCCCAGAGCGTATCCGTCCCGCGTGCCGGGCGTGTGCGGCGTTCGTCTGGTATGCTGCGTTCTATGGAGCCCGCCACTCCGCATGCCCGATCTCTCTTGGCACTTACCCTCACTCCAGGGCTCGGGCCGGTTCTCATCGCAAGGCTGCTCGCGATGTACGGGTCCCCAGAGGCCGTGCTCGGGCTCACTTCTCTGCAACTTGAGCGAGTCAGAGGCATCGGCTCAGGGACATCGCAGTCCTTGGCCGCCGGTCTTGCCGGCGCTCCGAGTTTGGTCGAAGCCGAGCTTGGCCGCGCCGCTTCGCTCGGGGCTCGAGTCGTTGCACGAGGGGAGTCCGGCTATCCGCCTCTTCTTGCGCAGATCCCCAGTTCGCCGCCGCTGCTCTACGTTCGAGGCGGCCTGTCACCGCTCGCCGAGGATCGATTCCCGGTCGCGATCGTCGGTTCACGACACTGTTCACCGTACGGGCTCGAGCAAGCTGAACGATTCGGGGGCATCTTCGCCCGGGCCGGGTTGACAGTCGTTTCAGGAGGCGCTCGGGGGATCGATACCGCCGGGCACCGAGGTGCTGTCCGCTCCTCTGGGCGAACGATTGTTGTGCTCGGGTGCGGTCTTGGCCACACGTATCCTCCTGAGAACGCCGAGCTGTTCGATCGAGTGATCGGGCTCGGCGGATCGATCGTCTCCGAACTTCCCATCGACAGCGCCCCCGCTCCCGAGAACTTCCCGCCGAGAAACCGAATCATCTCGGGTATCTCGCTGGGCGTTCTTGTCATTGAAGCCGCTGTCGGCTCAGGAGCATTGATCACCGCGAGGCTCGCCGCCGAGGAACATGGGCGGGAGGTGTTCGCTGTTCCGGGGCGGGTCGATAGCCCTACCTCTCGTGGGACACACGAACTCCTGAAGTCCGGAGGTGCTCTGCTCGTTACCGACCCGGGGGATGTCATCTCGGGCCTCGAACTTCCCGCCAACCACCACGCCGCTGGAACGCACCACGATCGTTACGCGCCGCAGCTATTTCAAGAGCCGAGCGTCACACCAACAGTTCCCGGAACATCACGTGAACAGATCTCGATCGAGCGTCCAGATAGCGTGCTCGATGCACTCGCCTCGCCCGCCACGCTGGATCAACTCGCCGCGAGAACGAGTTTGGGCATCGCAGAACTTCGAGCCCGCCTCACGATTCTTGAACTCCAGAAAAGGGTGAGGCGAGTCGGATCAACGTTTGAGAAACGGTAGGGCATACGACCTGTTGGGGGAATCAGAGTCGGGCAATACCACCTATAGACGGTGCGGATCCGGTAGGGAATATATAGAAAAACCCGAACAAAGACTTGAATTTAGGCCGATCATAGGCTATCGTGTCCCGAACGGCAGGCACGAAATTTGATCGGAAGGGTTCTGAACGGTCGATACGTCGTTGTGTTCGAGGGAGGGTGGATGATGGGGCAATCCGAGCCACTGTTGAGCATCGGACCCGGAGGCGACTTCGTTCGACAGGTTCGAGAGGGAGATGTGGACGGCTGGTCCATCTCTGGAGCTCTGATCTATGTTCGGAGATTGCTGGGCTTGGCGCGGTCGGCCGGGTTCGAGAATCGAACCATGAGGCCGGATGGAGGAGTGGGGGGAGTGGGGGGGTGTGGGAAACAACCGGGACGCATCATCGGCCGGGCTGTGAGCCCCAGAGGCCGAATTGGAGGACGCGATGAATCTGACTCCCAAACAACTTCGGATTTTGCAGCTCATCCGCGATTGGCGTGTCCGCCGGGGGTATTCCCCGACGATGCAGGAACTTGCCGACGAGATCGGGGTGAGCAAGGTCACGGTCTTCGAGCATGTCGAGGCCTTGATCAAGAAGGGCGCTCTCATCCGCGAGCCGAACAAGGCACGCTCTTTGTCGATCGCTGACGGGATCGCGGTGCCCGACGAGGCCCGCCCGCTCCGCTTCCCGCTGGTCGGGAAGATCGCCGCCGGCAATCCCATCGAGAAGGTCGCCGACACCGACGAGCTCGACCTGATCGATTTCTTCGGACACAGCACCCGCGGCGGGTCAACCTTCGCGCTCAAGGTCGAGGGTGAATCGATGAAGGACGAGGGAATCTTCGACGGCGACTACGTCTTGATCGAACGCACCCAAGTGGCGCAGAACGGCGACAAAGTCGTCGCCCTGCTCCCCGACGGGTCTACGACGCTCAAGACGTTCTTCAAAGAAGATGATCACATCCGGCTCCAGCCCGCAAACCCGGCCTTTGACCCCATCCGCGTCAAATTCTGCCAGATTCAGGGCATCGTTATGGGTGTGGTCCGCCGCTACGGCCGCTGAACCACGCAGTCCTGTTGGTTTCGGCCGTGGCGCCTGCGGGCCAATCGCCGCTGCTCGTTGACTTTCAGTCGGGGCGGCTATGACTGCATCCTGGCTGTATCGCACAGTTTTTTGTTCTGCGGTGCCATGTGGCAGCCCGTGCTCCCGCTGCGCAGTGGAGTGCAAGTTCTGAGAGGTTCTCGGGACGACTCATGAGCCGGATTGGCCGTGCACATCGGCTGCGTACTCCGATTCTGTATGTCGTGGGAACCTGAGTTGTCGGATCGTGTTCGTGGGCTATGGCGCTCGACAATGCCGCACTGATGACTGAGTTGGCGATAGGCGTAGGGTGTAGTATGGGTGTGTAGGGGGGGATACTCGGCGATCTATTGGCGTCAGCGGAATCACGGGCGAGGACAAATCCAGGCGGCCGCGTTCGCTGAGGTCGAGCCAGGAAGCGTCACCATCAAGCAGTGAGTCTCGGCCGGAGCCCGGCGCAAGTCGAGCCGGATGCAAGATCAACACGATCGCGTCGACATGTGTTGTTGCCTGTAGACGTGGTTCTGATTGACCATTCGTTCCCACAGCAGCGCGACTCGTCGTGCCCTGATGCATGAGGCCCCGTCCAAGCCTGACGCAGAGGTCCATGTAACCTGAGAAGAGCCGTCGCATGCTCTGCCGTGATCTTGCTGGATGCCGTGTTCACACGATGGTGACGAAGCGCCTGGCCAACGGCTTACCCGAGACCGGGGGTGGGATGATTCCTAGAATGATCATTCGCCAGGAGCCTGTATGCGTGCCATTGTGACCGGACAGATCGGGATGGAGAAGAAGCCTTACCTTGACGCCGTATCGCGTTTTGCCGGGCAGCAGGGTGAGTCACTCGCGCTGTATCACGTCGGCGACATGATGTACAGCGAAGGGACCGATGTCCGGGCCGGGAGAATTCTCGATCTTCCCATTTCGCGCCTCAACTCGCTTCGCCGAGCTGCATTCAAGGACATCATCGCCGAGAGCTCGACCGGTGGTCCGGGGGGAACACCCCAGCAGAACATCATCGTCAACACGCACGCCACGTTCCGCTGGCGTCACGGGCTCTTCTCGGCGTTCGACTACGACCAGGTCGCCAAGCTCCAGCCCGAGATTTTCATCTGCGTGGTCGACAACATCGAGGTCGTCCACCATCGGCTTCACCGAGAGCACGACATCGACGCCACGCTCAAAGACTGCATGGTCTGGCGTGAAGAAGAGATCCTCGCCACCGAGCTGTTGAGCAAGTCCATCCCCGGGAGCCAGTTCTACATCATGGCCCGCGGGCGGCACCAACTGACCACGCGGACGATGTTCCGGCTGGTGTGCCGACCCAAGATGAAAAAAGTCTACCCGTCGTTCCCGATGAGCCATGTGATGGACATGCCCGAGGTAATGGCGGAGATCGATCGCTTCCGCGCGGCACTGGCCGAGCACTTCATCACGTTTGACCCGGGCGACGTGGACGAGAAGCTGCTGCTCGACCGCGGGATCTTGGCCGCCCGAGAGGGGAAGGAATACCTCGACGTCATCCCGCACACATTCGGCGGGTCCAAGGCGGCGGCCGAACCCATCAAGGTCCGCGTGCGCGAGATCCTCGACATCGCCGGCGACATCGACGGCCAAATCTACATGCGAGACTTCAAGCTCGTCGATCAGTCGGACATGATCGTCAGCTACATCCCAGAGATCCCCGACGGCAAAGGCGGCGGGATCCCCGGGCTTTCGAGCGGCGTGGAGCGCGAGCTGCACCACGCCTTCGAGCACACCAAAGAGGTGTTTGTGGTGTGGAAGCCCAAGAAGCCGCCGAGCCCGTTCATTACCGAGACCGCGACGAAGATCTTTTCCAGCGTTGAAGAAGCCATGAAGTATTTCGAGCAGAACGGGTACTTTGCGGATAAGAATCTGTTTGGCCACTGAGTCGAGCCGACATGAACGCACCGATCTCGCCGAGCACATCAACGGTCCACATAGTTCGGTGGCTGATCTCCGCGGCGTGGTGCGGGTATCTTATCTGGGGGCTGCTGGTGATCGTGCTGCAGGTTACGAGAACCGCAGTAATGAACGCTGCGTTCTGGAATCAGCAGCCACAACCAATCCCGGCCAGCCACGTTCTCTGGTTGCTGGTGTATTGGGTAGGGTGTGTTTTGTTGCCGTTCGTTGTGAGTGTCGTCCCCTGCGTGTGTGCCCGCTGGGTCGCGATGCGAGTGACGCCCTGCGCGCCGAGTACGAGACAGCGTGCAACAAGAAATCTGAGCGCACTCATGGAGGCGGGTGAGTGGTGGTGCATCGTGGCCGTTCGGTGTGTCGCGATCTGGTGGACTGCTCGTCTCATCCACCAATGTGCGTACTCTTCACACGATCACGTCAGTTTCAACTTGTACAGGTATTTGAGGTTGGAACCTGATCCAAGTCCAATACGCTTCGATGTTCTTGGGCTTCTCAGGAACTTTGCGCAGCAGCAATCTGCGAACTTCGTCTTTGCCGTGCTGCTCTGGCTTGCCGCGCCGGTGCTTGGGCGACTCGCGGCGAGGGGCATGTCGTCAGGGTGCCGTTGCTGCGGCTACGGCGCGGACGGGGGCGTCGTGACATCGCCTTGCCCCGAGTGCGGCGACCGCACCGCGTAACTACTTGTTGATGGGCACGACTTCATCCACGATGCGGCGGCGCAGCGTGAGTGGGCCTTGCGGCGTGTCCACCGTGCGCTCTTCCACGTGCTCGCGGACGACGGTTGGGCTGCTGGCCGCGACGGTCGGCTTGGTCACGTCCGTCTTCGCGGCGTTGACGAGGATGCCGACGAACTCGCCGAGGGATCGGGCCAGGGGTTTCTTTGTCTTCGGGGCGTTCATGGTGAGGCGAAGATCCGGAGGTTGACTCAAACTATGGCGATGGCTTGCGCTATTTGGCTTTGGAGCCGGTCCAATGCGGGTCTGTCCCGCCGAATTCTGCGGGCACGGGCACGACGCGGATGGCCGGCAGGCCTCGGGCTTCGATCAGGGGCACCTGCCCACCTTCGGCCCAGGGTTGATTGGCGACTGCGGGCTTGATGTCGTACGCCGCCGCGACCCCGCCGACGACCTCGTACCACTGCACGCGCGGCTTGAGCCAGCTCGGCGGGACGGTTCGCAGGCGGATCACCACACGTGAGGTTTCTGCGGCAGACGCCGTGGGCGCGGGAGGCAGCGGGACCTCGACCTGATACCCGCCGATCACCGATGGGACGTTGACCATGGCCACGCCCACGGGCGAACCGGTCGCGTCGATGGCGAGGGAGCCTGCGGAGATCTCCAGCGGTTCAGCGCATTGGTTCGTCAGTTGGATCTTCACCCGTTGATCTTGCGGCCCCAGGATGCTGGGTGATGTGCGGCATCCCGAGGTCGCAAATGCGGCCGCGCCGGCCATCAATGCGTGTACGAGTGTGCGGCGGGTCGTGGGTCTCATGGTTGTTCTTTCGTGCAGGGCCGCATGCACACCGGCGAGCGTCAATGATGTTTGGCGTGCGAGCACTCGCCCAGAGCCTTGAGGGCTTTGTCGGGCGTGAGCCATTCGTGGAGTTTCTCGTCGAAAAGAGCCACCGGCGCCGAGTCGCACGAACCGAGACATTCAACCTCGACGAGCGTGAACTGCCCGTCGTCGGTGGTTTCGCCAACATCGATCCCCAGCTTGGCCTTGAGTGTCTCGGTGATCTTTGCGTAGTCGTGGCACTCGCACGCGATGCTGCGGCAAACAGCGATGAGGTGCTTGCCCTTGGGCTTGAGCCAGTATTCCTCGTAAAAACTCGCCGTGTCGTACACGTCGCTGGGCTTGACGTTAAGGATCTGAGCGATCTCGAGCATTGCCTGAGGCGGGATCCAGCCGTATTCGTGCTGCACCTCGTGCAGGCACGGGAGCATGGCCCCCATCGAGTTCTCATAGCGTGGAAGCACGCGCTCGGTGATGCGTTGGCGCATCGCCGGCGTGAGGTAAGGCTCCGCTCGTTTCTCGATCTGCATTGTTCCCGAAGGCTTCGTGATCCAGGCCATAGGGCCAATGGTATCCGTCCGATCGGACAGGGGCGGATGCCGCTGCCGGGCCGGCCGTCGAGTGCTTGTTTCTACCTCGGCAGCCCGTCGAGCCTGAGTCGTCCGGTTTGGTTCGGGCCTTCTTGCGACACCTCGACGATCTGAGTGCCCGGGGTGAGGTTGAACTGCTGCGCGGCAGCCGTGTTTCCGGGGGTATCCACCTGCAGGAACATAGGCCAATCGTTCGAGACGCGGACCTGGAGACCGCGGCGGTCGCCCGGGGCGATGCGTTCGCGGGCCAGCACCGTGGTGTTCCCGGCGCCGCCGTTGTGGACCAATTCGGCGTACACGGGCTGAGGCGTGGAATTCCGCACGTCGGCCACGTAAGTGGAGTAACAACCTCCGAGCCCGAGGCACGAGGCGAGCAAAGCGGCGAACGCGAGCTTCTTCATGTGTGGTTCCCTCCGCACGACCACCAACGATAGGCGGGGAGAGGCACTCCACGCCCGAACCGCTCGGCCCTGTGTCGGCGCGAGCCTTGGGGGCGACGACCTAAACTCCAGAAGGCAATCGGAGGCATCGCATGGCTCGACAACCCATCATCGTGACCGGAGCGGCGGGGTTCATCGGGTCTTGGGTCGTGCGCAGGCTTCTTGCTCGCGGCGAACGCGTCGTCGGCGTCGATAACCTCGATCCCTTCTACGACATCGCGCTCAAGCACAGAAATCTCGAAGCCATCATGACCGAGGCCCCGACGTCGGGCGGCCCCGGTGGGCCCGCATGGGACTTCGCACAAGCCGACATCGTCGATCATGTCGCCATGGATGCTCTTTTCGCACGCGTCAAGCCCGATGGAGTGATCCATCTGGCCGCCAAGGCCGGCGTCCGGCCCAGCATCGAGGACCCAGTCGGGTACGCTCGGGCCAACGTGCAGGGGACCGCGGTGATCCTTGAATCGGCCCGAAAGGCACGATGCCAACGCATCGTCGTCGCATCGTCTTCGTCGGTGTATGGCAACGCGTCGAAGGTTCCCTTCGCCGAGAGCGACGACGTGTCGGCCCCCATCAGCCCGTACGCAGCGACCAAACGGGCCTGCGAATTGATGGGTCATGCGCACTGGTCGCTCACGAACATGCCCACCGCCATGCTCCGCTTCTTCACCGTCTACGGCCCGTGCCAGCGCCCGGACCTGGCCATCCAAAGCTTCCTGGGCAAAGTCTCGCGCGGCGAGTTGATCCGCATGTTCGGCGACGGCACCACCAGCCGAGACTACACCTACATCGACGACATCGTTACCGGGGTGCTCGCCTCATTCGACCGCATCGATCGCTTTGGCTACCGGATCTGGAACCTTGGCGGTAACGCTCCGGTGACCCTGCGCGAGATGATCGACACCATCGGGAGGGTGGTCGGCAAGCCGCCCCGGATCGAGCCGCAACCCATGCAACCGGGCGATGTTGAGCGCACCTATGCCGACCTGACTCGGTCGGGCACGGAGCTGGGCTACGCACCAACCACCGGCTTCGAAGCGGGGGTAGCCAAACAATGGGCCTGGCTCAAGCAGCGGTAAATGAGCGTCGTGGCAATAAAGCAAATTGCGTGCCAATCGGAATTCAGGGTTGTCCCCGGGTTCGAAACCCCAGATACTCCTTCGGGTCATAGTCACCCGACCGAGTTGGTCGGCGGGGGTTGTGGCGTTGTCTCGCGTGCCGCCGGAGTGCGGTGTGTCTCACAGGGAGCTCACGGATGTCTTTCGAAGCCGCAGTCCACGCCCAGGCCATTGAACTCGACAAGCTCTCGCTCGACATGACCGCCGCCGCTGGCAGCGGCCATCCGACGACCTGTATGTCGCTGGGTCACCTGGTGACGGTGCTGATGTTCCACACGATGCGGTGGAGCCCCGAGTACCCTGATTACCCGACAAGCGACCGGCTGGTGCTCAGCGAAGGGCACGCCGTCCCGATCATCTACGCCGCGTGTGCCAAGCTGGGCGTGATGTACGGCAAAGACCCTTCGAAGCGCCGCAAGCTGGTGGTCGACGACCTCAAGAAGCTTCGGACCATCGAGAGCGAGTTGGACGGCCACCCCAACCCGATGGAGGGATTCCCCTTCTTTGACGCGGCGACCGGTTCGCTCGGCCAAGGTCTCTCTGTCGCGGCGGGGCTCGGCGAAGCGGCACGGCTCGATAAGATGGATCGCCGCATCTTCTGCATCATCGGCGACGGCGAGAGCCGCGAGGGGCAGATCGCCGAGGCGCTGGATCAGATCGTGGATCGTCGGCTGACGAACGTGCTCCCCATCTTTAACTGCAACGAGTATGGGCAGGCCGACCGCGTCAGTGGGCAGCAGTCCGCTGACACCATCACGGCCAAGCTCCAGGCGTTCGGGTTCGATGTCAAGGTGATCGACGGGCACAACCCGTCTCAGATCAAAGGAGCGTTCGACGCCTTCGTCGCCAACGCGCAGGGCCGCAAACCCATGGCGCTGGTCGCGAAAACCAGCAAAGGCTGGGGCGCCGAGAGCGTCCAGGGCAACGGTTGGCACGGCAAGCCCCCGACGGGCGACCAGCTCCGCCGGGCGCAGGCCGAACTCGATCAGAAGCGGCAGGAACTCACGAGCGCACTCGCCGCGGGCGACTCTTTCACGATCGATCCTCCGGCGGACTACACGACGCCGGACCTGGTCTCGATCGAACTGCCCACGCTAACAGCAACCATGAAGGCGATGGACATGGAGTCGGTGCTCCACGCGGGGAACCTCGCGACTCGCCGCGCTTACGGGATCGGGATTCGGGCGCTTGCAAAGGCCAACAAGAACGTGGTCGTACTCGATGCCGACGTTTCGAATTCGACCTTTGCCGACATGGTACGCAAAGACACGGCAACCGCCGAGCGGTTCATCGAGTGCAAGATCGCCGAGCAGAACATGTTCTCGATGGCGGCCGGTCTTTCCGCGGGCGGGAAGATCCCGTTTGTCTCGACGTTCGCGAAGTTCGTGACCCGCGCGTACGACCAGATCGAGATGGCGATCAATAGCGGAGCGAATCTGAAGATCGTGGGAAGCCACGCGGGAATCACCCTCGCCGCCGACGGCCCCAGCCAGATGTCGCTCCCGGATGTCGCGTGGTTCCGCGCGTTCTCCACCACCAAAGACCATCGCGGCAACCCGGCGTGCTACGTTCTGCAGCCCGCCGACGCCTACGCGGCGTACCGCCTGACCGAGGTCATGGGCGACTACGTCGGGGCCTGCTACATGCGGACCCTGCGGGCCGACACCGAGTTCCTATACAACGACGACGTGGTCTTTAACCTCGGCGGGTTTGAGGTGCTCCACGAAGGGCGCGATGTCCTCGTGTGCGCCAGCGGCTACATGGTCCACGAGGCCAACAAGGCGATCGAGCTGCTCGACAAAGCCGGCGTCTCCGCCTCGCTCGTCGATCTCTACTCGCTGCCGTTTGATACCGAGGCGCTCCTCGACCTCGTGCTCGCCAACAACGGACACGTGCTGACCGTCGAGGACAACTATGGCGGGGGCATCGGGTCGGCGGTGGCCGAGTCGCTCGTTGATTCCGGCGACGCCTTCAAGCTTCACCAGATGTTCGTGCGCCAGATCCCCAAGAGCGGCCGCACCATCGAGGACATGCTGAAGCTGACCAAGCTGACCGCCGAAGACATCAAGAACGGCGCGATGAAACTGTTGGGCGTCTAACGGCTCGGTGTTCGCCGGCGCTCTCTACTTGCGTTGCCGCTTCTTGTGGCGAAGTTTTTGCCATGCGCCGGGCAGGTGTTGGTATTTCCATGCGCTCCACCCGTCGATCGGGCGTCCGGCGAGTGTACTTGCCGCCGCCGACGGGGATTCATAGAGCTTGCCACCCGTACGGAGTTGGCCGTCTTTCCGGAACCGGCCTTTGAAGACTTGTCCTTTGTACGACCACCGAACATGGATTGTGCGCTCGACCAATCCGGCTGCCGTGTTCTTGGAGGCCGCCTCACGTTCGGCTCGGCGCTTCAGTCGTGTGGCTCTTGCTTCTGCCCGAGTTCGAGGGCCGAAGAGAGATTCGAGCCGGTGATCGCTGTGTGTGTCATACTCGCGCTTGAAGTCCTTCGATAGATTCTTGGCTCTCGCGAACCGACCGCTTTGCCGATTCCCGTCCGGGTTCGTAATGCGAATCAGAAGCGATTCGAGCTCTTTCATGTGGCCTTTGTCGAGCGTCAGGTACAGACGGAAGGTATCCCAACTTTTCCCGTGCTTATCGCGGAGGTGCGCTCGGACGCGGCTCGGCAGATCTTTGGCAAGCCCAACGTAATACAACTTGCCCCGCTTGTAAAGCGCGTACACGCCGGGCTGTTTGCCCGCAAGCTTCTTGATGATCGACAGGTGCTCTTCGAGAACAACACGGTGAAGGTTCTCAAGGAATCCCGTGACAAGCTGTTTGTTTCTCCGAGGCATTCAACGAGTGTAGCGTGCACCATGCAACGATGTGCCAGCCTTGCGCCGCGCGCGCTCCACGTCGACGGCGGCGACCGCCTCGGCGATCGCTGTGTCGACATGTTCATTCGTAATGAACTGGTTGTACACGCCGCAGGCTCTGGCGGCGGCGATCTCCTCGCGGGCTTTGCCGAAGCGCTTCTGGATCACCGATTCGTCTTCCCGCTTGCGGGCGCGCAGTCGGCGGAGCAGCTCTTCTTCGCTGGGCGGAAGAATGAACAAGGAGAACGCCGTGGGGACGTGCTTCTTGACTTCGATCGCTCCCTGCACGTCGATCTCAAGGATCACAAGCCGGCCGCGTTTGAGCTGTTCATCGACCCAGCTCCGCGGTGTGCCGTAGCGTTTGCCGTACACGCCCGCGGACTCTAGAAACCCGCCGGCGGCACGCATCTTCTCGAATTCATCGTCGGTCACGAAATGGTAATCAACACCTTCGACATCCGCCTCGGAGCGAGGCCTGGTTGTCCACGAAACCGAGAAAACCGAGCCAGGGATCGAGCGTTCGACGCCCCGGGTGATGGTTGTCTTCCCCGCGCCGCTGGGGCCAGAGATGATGAGCACCATCCCGTCGTCGGTGTCGGTCGAGAGTCGATGATCCTTCGGGAGTGGGTTCATGTCGATGAGCTCATGGAGCGGCGCACGCAAGCGGCGAGGACGGCCATCCGCACCGCCACTCCGTTGGTCACCTGACGGAGAATCACGGTTCGCGGGCCGTCGGCGACGTCGCCATCGATCTCGATCCCGCGGTTCATCGGCCCCGGATGCATCACGACGCACGCTGGCTTCAGGCGCTCGGCCCGGGCCCCCGTGAGCGCGTACCCCTCGCGATACTCGCGCACAGACGCGATCACCGACGACTTGCGATCGCCGGCCTTGTCCGTGTCGCCGTCGTGCCGCTCGAACTGCATCCGAAGCATCATCACCGCGTCGGCCTTGGAAAGATGAGCGTCCAGATCGTGCGAGACGTCGCAGCCCAGGCTCCGGATCCCGCCCGGTGCAAGCCCCGGGGGGCCGACACACACCACGCGCGCGCCCAGTGCCGACATACCGATGATCGCGGAGCGGGCCACGCGGCTGCTGGCGATGTCCCCCACGATCAGCACCCGAAGCCCGCGCAGGTCGAAATCATCGAGCCGCCCGTGTGCCTCGGCCAGTGTGTATGTGTCGAGTAGCCCCTGCGTCGGGTGCTCGTGCTTGCCGTCGCCGGCGTTGATGACCGGAACTTTGCAGGCCCGCGCGATCATCGCCGCCGCCCCGGACTGCTTGGCCCGGATCACGATCGCGTCGACGCCCATCGCCTCGACGTTGAGTGACGTATCAACCAGAGTTTCGCCTTTGTTCACGCTGCTGGCAAATCCCATGAGATCGACAGTGTCACCGCCAAGACGTTTAGCCGCGACGGAAAAACTCGTCCGCGTTCGAGTGGAGTCCTCGAAGAAGAGGTTGGCGACGAGTGTGCCCGCCAGGGGCCCGGACGCCTTGCCCGGGTTGCTAAGGATGCCGTGCATTTTCGTGGCGTCTGACAGCAGACGTCGGATCAACCCGGGCTCGACACCTGCAAGCCCTACAAGCCCCGGCAGCGGGCGCGGTGCGGACACGATGGTCGTTGAGCGTCGAGATGGTGTGGTCTTCGTCGGCACGGCCCGAGTTTAGCCGATCACCCACCCCGGGGCACCGTTCGACACGTCAGCGTCACAACCCCGTCTCGGCAGTCCGCGCCGAGCACCTCCACGAGCCTTCGATCCGCCAACCGAATCCAAGGTGACATCAAGACTGTCGGCCCCATGGCTCGCCCCCCCGTGATCTTCGCGAGCCCCTGTGCGATCCACGAGGGCGGGATCGACAGGCGCCCGACCGCCGCAGACGTGACCCCGAGTCTGAGCGCACCCTTCGACACTTCAGGCTTGACAGACGCTGACCAGACGGCTCGCCCGTCTTGTACCCGAGCTCCCGCGAAGAGTTCGCCCTCGACGATGCGGACGCACGCTCCGCCGAGCTCGCCTGTGGGTGTACCGCGAGAGCTCATCCACGCGTCGAGCTTGCCGGCCAGCCACGCGTTTATGGCTTCTTCGCGGACGTCAACGGTCCAAGGCGCATTCGAGGGCCTCACTCGGGTGCCCTCGTTAATCAGGGCCGCTTCGAACTGATCGGCAAGCTCCGACTGAGACGAGACGGGCATCCACCATGCCGGAGGAATCTGCGCCCTCCACCACGCCAGTCCCGCAACCGCCACGAGCGAGGCCATCAGGGTGATGAGCCCGGCGACGAGAGGCCTGCGGCACTCACGCCACCGCGCTGGCGACGCCCAGGCCAATGAAAGACGACCGCGGGTAGGACCCGCGGTCGTGGAGTGGACATGGGATGGTGAGGCACCGATGGCGTTTCGAGGCGCTGAATTAGCGCTTCGAGAACTGGAACCGGCGACGGGCACCCGCTTGACCATACTTCTTACGCTCGACCTCGCGCGAATCGCGAGTCATCAGGCCTTGCTCGCGCAACGCCGGGTACAAGGATGGATCGTACGCGATCAGCGCACGAGCGACGCCGAGCATGATCGCCCCGGCCTGGCCCATGCACCCGCCACCGTTCACGGTGACCTTGATCTCGAACTTACCCTCAACACCCGCCACTCGCAGCGGAAGGACGCAGTCGGTCTGGTCGCGAACTTCGGTAAAGTACACGTCCACAGGCTTGGACTTGCGGAGTTTGGTCGACATGATCGCGAAAGAGCCCTCGCCCTTGGCCGGACGGATCCGGACACGGGCGATCGCCGTCTTGCGGCGTCCGGTGCCCCACCACCATCCGCGTTTGTCGGCGCTCTTGGCCTGGCGCACGGGTCGAGTCTGTTCGATCGCCGTCGGGGATGCCGCGCCGGCCAAAGCCGCGCTCACCGCGTCGGCGGGGTTGGCATTCTTGATGTTCAAAGTGCTCATGATTCAACCTCGTTGATTGGGTCTTGTTGTGGGGTTAGACGGTCAGGGCCTGGGGCTTGTGCGCCGCGAATGGATTGTCAGAACCGTCCACGACGTGGAGGTTCTTCAGCATCACCCGCGCCAAACGGTTCTTGGGGAGCATCCGGCGAACCGCGTCTCGAATCAACCGCTCGGGGTGCTCCTCGCGGACCTGCCCGTAGCTCTCCATCTTCAACCCGCCCGGATACTCCGAGTACCGCTGCTTCATCCGCTGCTCGGCCTTACGACCGGTCAACGCAATCTTCTTCCCGTTGAGCACCACCACCGCCTCTCCCGACATCACGTGAGGGGTGTAATCGGGACGGTGCTTGCCCATCAGGACGATCGCGACCTCGGACGCCAAGCGACCGAGCGGGATGCCTGAAGCGTCGATCACTCGCCAGGTCGTGCTCATCGACCCGGGCTGGCGAATAGTGGTTTGACGACGAAACATGAATGACCTCCGAAACAGGTGGTTCCGCCCATGGTGCCCGCTTCTCCGTCGATTCGACAAAGAAAGCACCGTGGACGGTGGAATTCGCTGCCTCCCGGGCAGGGCGGGTCGGTTTGAGGCCGACAAAGTTCACTCGCGTGAGCACAGATGGTAGCAGACACCCGATGTGCGTCAACATCGATTCGGCGCCAAACGGTTCGTGTCATGTTAGTATTTTGCGACGTTTCTATCCGTCAGGCCCGGATCGTCGATGATGCTGCCATGCTTCCAAGCCCTTCGCGTCAGACCGAGCCACCCGACACCACGAGGCCCATTCTCGATCCCGGTTCGCCGGGGATGGCGCTGGTGGCACTGATCTCACTCGTCGCCTTGGTCGCGGGGACCTTCGTGCTTCAGCAGATGAAGGCCGCACCCGCTCCTCCTCCCGTTTCAATGCCGGGCGGTGCCTCGGCCGCCACGGCCCAGGCGGTTCCAGACGGAATCGACGATCCCTTTGTCATTTCGAGCAAGCTGGTGGTCAAGGTCGGTCGCTCCCTGTCGCAGGCCGGCGGTTCGCCTTCGCCGACGAGTCCGCTGTCGGCTCAGGCTCTCAATGCTGCAAAGGACGCTGCCGAACGGTTCCGTGCCGTTGTGGTCGTAGGCGAGCTCGACGGTCCCGCGCGTGCAGTCGACCAACTCATCAGACTCAGAACCTTTCTCGACACTCCGACGCAGACGAGCATCGATGATTCTCGCCTTGCACGTCCCACCGATCAAGAACGCGATGAGCTCCACAAGGACATCGATCTCGCCCAGTCCCTTTACGAGCGAGGCGCCGGCGCGCTTTCGAACGCAGACGCCGATCGTCTGCGGGTACGCCATGGCTGGTTCGGCAAGCTCCTCTTCTCCACCGGTCTACCCGATACCGACCCCGCACGCGAACCACTCATCAAGAACGGCATCCAGCTCATGGTCTTGCTGCTCGGTGTGCTCGTCCTCGGGGTTCTCATTGTGATCGGTGGGTTCGTTGCGTTTACGATCGCCGTTGTTCGCGTCATCACCAAGGGACTCCCCCGACGGTTCACCCCTCCGGCGCCCGGGGGCAGTGTGTACATTGAGACCGCCGCGTTGTTCTTCGCGGGGTTCCTCGTCCTCAAGTTCGTGATCGGCGCGGTCTCCTCGGCCGCCAATCTGGACTCTGCACGAACACTCCAGTTCGCGCTCGGCGCACAGTGGCTCATACTCCCGGTGATTTTCTGGCCCATCGCGCGGGGAGTCCCCGCGAAGGCCCACTTTCAGATGCTTGGTCTTCACCGAGGCGAAGGCGTTGTGCGCGAGGTGCTCGCCGGTCTTTTCGGGTATCTCGCCGGGCTGCCGGTGCTTCTGTTCGCAATGTTAGTCACCGCGGCACTGATTATTATCAGAGGCAGTGTCAGCGGGGGTGGTCCCGGAGGATCAGGTGGCGGGGGGACTCCCATCGCCCCGCCCGAAAACCCCGTGCTCGATGTGGTGAGCAAGGGCGGCCTGACCGTCGCGATGCTCTACGCCCTGGCCACTCTCTGGGCCCCAATCGTGGAAGAGTCCGTCTTTCGCGGCGCCCTTTTCCGATATATGCGCTCCTATGTCCCGCTGGGTGTCGCGGCCATTTTGTCTACTCTCGCGTTCGGGTTCGCTCACGGGTACGAGTGGCTCGCCCTTGGCCCGGTGTTCGCTCTCGGGTTTAACTTCGCGATCATGCGAGAATGGCGAGGATCGCTCATCGGCCCGGTCGTCGCCCACGCCCTGCACAACGGCACCGTGCTCGCTATCGTGATTACCTTGCTCTCGCTCCTCAAATGAACGTGGACGATCGACGACCCATCCTCGCCGCGGTCACGCCGTTCCTCACGCCCTTTCGTGAGCATTTCTTGCGTCGCGTGTCGCTCGAGATTCCCGAGTATCGCCTCGCCACGTTGCTCACGCAAGACCCCAGGCACGGGCCCTGGGATGTGCCTCAGAATCCCGAATTGGGACTCGTCGAGTTCGGCCGCGACACGCCCTGGCAGCACGCGTCTCCGATGCACAAAAGTGTGCCGGCTGATTGGCGAGCCGGGGGCAATCTCATCCGCTGGATCGCTTCTCGCGACGTCCGTGCTATCTGGATGGTCGGCTACGCATATCCGAGCCATGCGAGGCTCATCTCGTGGTCGAAGCGGCACCGAATCCCGCTGCTGCTCTGGAGCGACAGCAACGTTCTGGGAGATCGCGCGTCAGGCCTCAAACACGCGATCAAGCGAATGGTCATGTCGTCGCTCATCTCCCGGTGCGCCGCGATCCTGCCGTGCGGCGTCAAAGGGGTGGAGTATTACCAGCGATACGGGGCGCGCCGCGACCGAGTCTTCGTGTGCCCCGCAGAGCCCGATTATTCTCTCATCGACCATGCCGATCCCGAATTGATGGCGAGCTGGGCGCAGCGGCTTGGCCTGACACCCGACCGGCGTCGGATCATGTGCTGCGCGAGGCTCGTGGGGCTCAAACGGTTCGATGCCGCCATTGATGCGTTCGTTCGTATCGCGGATCAGCGACCCGAATGGGACCTGCTCATCGTGGGTGACGGCCCCATGCGTGATCCCTGGCAAGCCCGCGTCCCGGCGCACCTCGCGGATCGGGTCAAGTGGGCGGGCTTTACCCACAACCCCGCCGACACCGGCGCGTTGTACCGTCTGTCGCACCTGTTTGTGCACCCCGGGGACTACGAGGCGTGGGGCGTGGTCATACTTGAGGCCGCTGCGGCGGGCTTGCCCATCATCGCAAGCAACGTCGTGGGTGCCGCGTACGACGTGATTGTTCCCGGACACAACGGGGACTTTGTTCCGCCGGGGGACGCCGACGCGATCGCCGATCTGTTGATCCGCTACACCGATCCCGCGGTGTGGAATTCGGCGAGCGCGGCGAGCCTGCTCGCAAGCCGCAAGCTCCGTACGACCTCAGACCCCGTGGCCGCGCTTCGTGCCGCACTCAGGGCCTGCGGGGCTACTGCAGATTGACCGGCATAACGACGTAGACGAAGTCTTGCCCGCTGCGGATCAGCCCGGGCTTGTTGGACGCCTTGAGCTCAAAGATGACCTCGGGCTCGGCGATCACCTTGAGCGCATCGATGATGAACGCCGGATTGAACCCGATCTCCATGTCGTCCCCGTCGTACTTGGACAACGGGACTGTGATCTGCGCCTCGCCCATCTCCGGGGCCCGGCTCGATAGTTCGAGGGTCTTGTTCTTGCCGCTAAAGGCAAGGCGAACGCCCCGCGACTCTTCGTTCGTCAGCAGCCCTGCCCGTCGAACCGCCGATGCCAGCACATCCTTGTCGAATGCGATCTTCTTGTCCTGGTCTTTGGGGATGACGTCCTCGTACGGGGGGAAGCTACCTTCGACGAGGTTGCTCGACAGAGTGGCTCGGCTGCTGCCCTCGGCCTTCTCCGTCGCGGGGATCACGCTGAAGAAAATCTGGTTGTCCGTGATGGCGATCTGCACCTGCTCATCCGGGTTCCCGATGAGCTTTTGAAGCATGTTCAGAGCTTTGGTCGGCACAATGCACGAAACAGCCTTGGTGTCCTTATCGCTCGCCGAAAGCTGCGTGCGAGAGAGCGCAAGGCGTCGTCCGTCGGTCGCGACCATTTCGAGCCGCTTGCCGTCTCTCTTGAGAAGCACTCCGTTGATTGCGTACCTGCTCGTTTCGCGGGCCGTGGCAAACGTCGTGCGCACGATGATCCCTTCGAGAGCCGATGCTGAATGGGAAAAAACGGCCTTGGCCTTGGGTATGTCAGGCCCGCCAGAGATCACCGCACCGATCTCTGGGATCGGCGGGAAATCCGCAGCCGGATATCCGTACACCTTGAAGTGCGCGTCCTTGCCGCGGATATGAACCGCCTCGCCTTCGGACTCGAGCGTGAGAGTCGGCTCAGTATCCTGGGCCCCGATGATCTGCCGCAGCTTGTCGGCGGGGATCAAAACGTCCCCCTGTTGTTGAACGTCGACTTGAGTCAGCCTGAGTCGAATCGCCAGCTCCGCGTCGGTTGCCGACAGCACCAGCTCGCCCGCGCCGTTCTTGACGCTGGCCTCGAGCTTGACGCAGGTCAGTTGCAGTCGGGGCGTCCTCGACGCAACCGCCCCGGAGACGAGGTTGATCGCGTCCATCAGTGCCGCTCGATCGCAAATGACCTTCATGCCAACTCCTTCGCCGAAAAAACGCAGGCGTGTGTAGGCCCAACCTATATGGAGGGCTTGCACCGATTCTACCACCGATTGAGTCTCGTCGGGATCAGAGCTTCCGATCAAGCAACCGATACTGGATCGCCTCGGCCACATGCGTCGCCGTGATCGTGGGCACCCCTTCGAGGTCAGCAATCGTTCGCGACACCCTTCGGATCTTGTCATACGCTCGTGCTGAGAGCCCCATTTCAGTGAGGGCATGACCTAACATATCCCTTGAATTGTCGTCCAGCGGAGCGAGTTCGTCGAGCTGCTTGCCGGAAAGACGGGAATTAGGGGTCGATGCTCCTTGTCGAGCACTGGCGGTCTCGCGTGCGCGGAGAACGCAATCCCTCATTTGGGAAGTCGAACTCCCTTTTGGAGCCGCTGAGAGTTCTTTGAACGGGACGGCCGGAGCCTCAACATGGATGTCAACGCGGTCGAGCAGCGGTCCAGACAAGCGAGAGAGGTACCGGTCCATGGCTCGCTGCCCGACTTCCCCGGCTTCGAGGTGGCCTTTGGGCGTGGGGTTCATGGCGGCAACGAGCATGAAATCAGCGGGGAACCGGAGCGAGCCATGGGAGCGTGCGATGGTGACGCTGTGGTCTTCCATAGGCTGGCGCAGAGTTTCGAGGACGTCACGGGGGAATTCGGGCATTTCATCGAGGAACAAGACGCCACGATGGGCGAGCGAGATCTCGCCGGGGCGTGGGATGGCGCCCCCGCCGACGATGGCTGGCGGGCTGGCGGTGTGGTGGGGCGAGCGCACGGGCCGGGTGGTAATGAGCCCGGCCCCGGGAGGGACAGCGCCAGCGGCGGAGTAGATTCGAGTGATCTCGATGGCTTCGTCGGGAGTGAGTGGCGGCAGAACGCCAGGAAGGGCCTTGGCCATCATGGTCTTGCCGGTGCCCGCGGGGCCCAGCATGAGGATGTTGTGCGCCCCGGCGGCGGCCAAGACCAAGGCTCGCTTGACACCTTCTTGCCCGCGGATTTCGGAGAAGTCGATCGGAGCGGGCGCGGACTGCAAGAGCGAGGCGACGTCGGTGATCGGGTGCGGAGCTGCGTCGAGGTGCCCTGTGAGGATCCCGACCATTTCGGTCAGCGTGCGTACACCGAAGACCGAGACCCCGGGAACGACGGATGCTTCCCCGGCGTTCTCAGCGGGAAGGATGACCCCAAACGCTCCTTTCTCTCGCGCGAGGGCCGCGAGCGCCAGCGCGCCACGGATCGGCCTCACGCGACCGTCGAGGGCGAGTTCGCCGGCGACGAAGAGTCGTCGATGATCGAGCCCTGGGGGGTCGGGCGACATCAGCGAACCCCGCTTGGGGAGATGAGTCGAAATGACGCCCTGCACGATGAGCAGCCCCAGCGCGATGGGCAGGTCGTACACGGGACCTTCTTTGCGGACGTCCGCAGGGGCGAGATTGATGAGGAGCCTGCCGCTGGGCCATGCGTACCCAGAGTTGGTCACCGCAGATCGGACTCGCTCGAGGGATTCCTTGACGGCGGCGTCGGGCAGACCGACCACGATGCCGCGCTCCTGCATAAGGCTGTCGTCGTAATCGACTTCAACTTCGCAGGCCAAGGCATCGATGCCCAGCAGCAGAGATGACTGAACGCGGGCGAGCACCGGATGAGCATATCGAATCCGGGCCGGGCGTGCCCCGGCACTACACTGCGGCATGAGCACCTTTACCAGCACCAATCCCGTCACGGGCGAATCCATCGGGACGTACTCCGCCGCTGCGCCGGGCGAGGTGTCACGTGCGGCTCAGGGCGCGGGGGTTGCGTTCTCGGCGTTCGCCGCATTATCCGGGGCGCGGCGGGCCGATTTTCTTGAAGCCGCTGCGGACGGGATCGTCGGGCTCGGCGACGATTTGCTATCGCTGGCGTCACAAGAGACGGGGTTGGCGGCGGCGCCCCGGTTGGCGGGCGAACGAGACCGCACGGTGTTTCAATTGCGGTTCTTTGCCGCGATGGCGCGGGAGGGATCTTGGGTCGAGGCGGTGTTCGATGCGGCGCAGCCCGAGCGGACGCCGATTCCCAAGCCCGACTTGCGTCGGATGTTGCGTCCGCTGGGGCCCGTTGCGGTGTTTGGGGCCAGCAATTTCCCGCTCGCGTACAGCGTCGCCGGCGGGGACACCGCGTCGGCGTTGGCTGCTGGCTGCCCGGTCGTGGTCAAGGGGCATCCGGCACACCCGGGGACGGGTGAACTGGTGGCAAAGACGCTACACACCGCTGCAAAGAACACCGGCATGCCCGAGGGTGTGTTCGCGTACTTGCAGTCGGGGGGAGATCGCGATCGTGCGGTGGGTCAAGAGTTGATCGGTCATCGCGCGATCAAGGCTGTAGGGTTCACCGGGTCGCCATCGGGGGGCATGGCGCTGGTGAGCCTCGCCAACGAGCGAAGCGAGCCGATCCCGGTGTTTGCCGAGATGGGCAGCACCAACCCGGTGGTGGTACTCCCCTCGGCGATACAGAGCGCCGAACACACGTCACGGCTTGCCGATAAGCTCGCGGCTAGCGCGATGATGTCTGGTGGGCAGATGTGCACGTGCCCGGGGCTGATCTTCGCGGTGCGTGGCCCCGCGTGTGACGCGCTGGCGGCCGCGCTCGCGGCGTGCTTTGCCAAGGCCTCGCCGGTCGTCATGTTGAGCGCGCGGGTCCGAGACGGGTTTACGAGCGGGCTTCACGAGATCGGCGGCACTGCGGGCGTCACGACGCTCGCCGGCCAGCCCGACCAACGCACCACGCTGGTGCCCGCTGTGGCACCGACGCTGCTGCGGACAACGTCGGCGGCTTTCCGCGAGTCGCCGGCGCTTGGGCACGAATGCTTCGGGCCCGCGGCGATCGTGGTGGAATGCACCGACCACGCCGATGTGATCGACGCATTGTCCTTTGTTATGGGCAGTCTCACGGGGACGCTGTGGTGCGACGAGGCCGATCCGGCGGCCCCAGCCGCGTGTGCCGCGCTCGAGGCCCGTGTCGGGCGGTTGGTATTTGCGGGCGTTCCCACGGGAGTCGAAGTGAGTCCCGCGATGGTTCACGGCGGTCCATATCCGGCGTGCAATCGCCCGGACACGTCGGCCGTGGGAACGCTGGCCATCCGGCGCTGGTGCCGGCCTGTGTGCTATCAGAACGTGCCCGCGGGTTTGCTGCCCGTCGCGCTGCGTCCAACGTAACACGCACAAACTCGGAGCCCCGCTGGCGAGAATGCGGCCTTATCCACGTGGTCCCGCCGCACGCACGGCGTCGGGTAGGTCGAAGGTGGCGTCGTTGTCGCGGAAGCCCTTGGCGAGTTTCTTAGCCTGGGTGTCGTACGCGGCACCATCTTTCCACGTGTTGCGAGGGTTGAGGACATCGCTGGGCACGCCCGGGACGCTGGTCGGGATGTGGAGCCCGAAGATGGGGTCGGTGCTGGTGGGAACGCTCTTGAGCGACCCGTTGAGCATGGCGGTGACCATGGCGCGGGTGTACGCGAGCTTGAAGCGAGAGCCCACGCCGTACGGGCCGCCGGTCCAGCCCGTGTTGAGCAGCCACACGTCGGCCTTGTGCTCGGCGATTTTTTTAGCGAGCATCTCCGCATAGACCTTGGGCGGACGAGGCAGGAACGGTGCGCCAAAGCATGCCGAGAAATTCGGCTGGGGCTCGGTGACGCCGGCCTCGGTTCCGGCGAGCTTGCTGGTGTACCCGTTGACGAAGTAATACATCGCCTGCTCGGGGGTGAGCTTGCTGACAGGGGGGAGCACGCCGTACGCATCCGCGGTGAGGAAGACGACGTTCTTGGGGTGCCCGCAGACGCTTGGGATGGTGGCGTTGTCGATGAAATCGACGGGGTACGTCACGCGGCTATTCTCGGCGATCTTTGAGCTGTCGTAGTCGGGGACGCGGGTCGCCGGGTCGATGCTGACGTTCTCGAGCACGCTCCCGAAGCGGATGGCGTTCCAGATCTCGGGCTCGCCCGCCTTGGAGAGCTTGATGCACTTGGCGTAGCACCCGCCCTCGAAGTTGAAGACACCCGAGTTGCTCCACCCGTGTTCGTCGTCGCCGATGAGGGCGCGGTTGGGGTCGGCCGAGAGGGTGGTCTTGCCGGTGCCGCTAAGCCCGAAGAACAGGGCGGCGTTGCTGCCGTCCTTGTCGGTGTTGCACGAGCAGTGCATGGGGAAGACGCCGACTTCGGGAAGGTCGTAGTTCAGGGCGTAGAAGATGCTCTTTTTCATCTCGCCGGCGTACTCGGTTCCGAGGATGACAACGGTTTTTTTCTCGAGGCTCTGCGCGATAACGACCGGGCCGGTGACGCCCAAGGCTTTCTGCTCGTCGGGGGTGAGCCTGCGGCGTCCCGCGTTGAGGATGGTCCAGTTCTTCTTGAAGTCGCTTGCGCCCCCTGCGGCCTTGCTGCCGAGCTTGATGAACAGCGTGCTGGCGAAGAGGGCGTGCCAAGCCTGCTCGGCGACGACCTCGACATGGACGCGGTGCGACGCGTCGGCGCCGGCGTACCCGCGGAACCCGAAGAGGTGCTGGCGGTTGTTGAGGTGATCGACCGCGATGCCCAGAGCTTTATCGAAAGCATCGGGAGTGAGGGGCTGGTTGACCTTGCCCCACCAGATCTTGGAATGAACGCCCGAGCCGTCTTCGAGGTATTTGTCCTTCGGGCTTCGGCCGGTGCGGTCACCTGTGAGGCAAACCAGGGCACCGTTGCTGGCCAGGCGTCCCTCGCCGCCGGAGACCGCCCGTTCGATGAGCTCGGGCGCCGAGAGGTTGACATGGAAGCGGTGAGCGGCAAGGTTCAAACGATCAAGATGGCTCGACATCGAGTGGTTCTCCGAATGATGGAACTTCAAGTCTATTCGGACGCCAAGCCCTTGGCTAGTAAACAGTTTCAGCACGAAATCGCGCCCAGCTCGATCGGTGAATGGACGGGTGCTTTGTAGCGGAGGGTCGAAACGAACTGGGCTTGTGCCTATCCTATCGACCGGCCCGAATGCGGGCGATGATGGTGGCCATAGCTCAGTTGGTAGAGCGCGAGGTTGTGATCCTTGAGGTCGCGGGTTCGAGCCCCGTTGGTCACCCTTCCGATATCGGTTCATGCCCCTGCGTACGCGCGACGAACGTCTGTGCAGACGCCGCATGTACTGCGCCGAAAACCTTCTGGCATGGAACCGGCGGCCGTCGGAGCAGAAGAACGGCGTGGGCGGGAGCTCTAGACGTCCAGGTTCTTGACCTCAAGGGCATGATCTTCGATGAACTTCCGACGGGGTTCAACTTGTTCTCCCATGAGCACAGAGAACAACCCTTCGGCCTCGGCAGCAACGTCCGGATTCACGCGGAGAAGCGTTCGCGAGGCGGGGTCCATCGTGGTCTCCCAGAGTTGAACCGCGTCCATTTCGCCTAGTCCTTTGAATCGCTTGATCTCGAGACCACGACGGCCGATCTCTTCGAGAGTTTCGATGATCGCGGGGACGTTTTCGGCTTCAACGACGCGTGCCGAGGATGAGGGCTGGCTCTGAGAGGGAGATCCGTCCGGGTCATCGGGATCGGCGACGGGCGCCGCCGCGGCGATCGTGGGCTCGGTGATCCACGCGTACTTGGCGGGCAGGCGTTCGCCGCTGAACGATTCTTCGCGGGTGAGCGCGTAGTCGTCGATGTCGATCTTGTGAGCGGCGAGGTCGACAAAGAGCCGATCGAGCTCGCGGTTTTCGTGCAGGTCGCGGACCTGCGCCGCCCGGGCCGGATCGGCGGAGGGGGCTTGGCCCTGCCCCTCATCGATCCAGAGCCCGAGGCGTTGGATCACGGCGTGAGCGTCGGATTCCGACCACGCGAATTCTTCGCCACCCCGGAAGCTGACTCGGTGTGTCGGTAGCCGCCCGGCGCCGGACGGGTCCTTTGATCTCTGAGCAAGAAGATCTGTAAAGCGGATTCCACGACGCTCGGCGATTCCCGACAATTCGGCAAGCCGGCGGAGCAGGAACACCGCCCGGCGCAGAGGATCGCCATGGAGGCGGGCAACTTCGGGGGCCTCGCGACCGGGTTTGGCCTGACTGACGTCTCGAACGGACAGGGCGGTGCCTTCAAGCCCGAGGTCGGTGAGCGACTCTTCGAGGGTTTTCTCGTTAAGGACGTACCACGTCCGCCCGCGCTTGCCGCCCTTGTTGACCTGGAAAAGCGGTGGCTGGGCGATGTAGATGTGCCCGCGGCGGATCAGTTCGGGCATTTGGCGGAAGAAGAAGGTGAGCAGCAGCGTGCGGATGTGGCTGCCGTCGACGTCGGCGTCGGTCATGATGATGATTTTGCCGTAACGGAGTTTGGAAATATCGAGCTCGCTGCCGATGCCCACTCGAAGGGCCTGGATGAGGACGCGGATCTCCTCGAACGCCAGCATCTTGTCGACGCGGGCCTTCTCGACGTTGAGGATCTTTCCTTTGAGGGGCAAGATAGCCTGGGTCTCGACATTGCGTCCCTGGCTTGCCGACCCACCCGCCGAATCACCCTCGACGATGTAGAGTTCACTCTCGTTCATGTCACGGGTCTTGCAGTCGCGCAGCTTGTGCGGCATGCCTCCCCCGTCGAGAGAGTTCTTTCGCCTTGTCAGCTCGCGGGCCTTTCGGGCGGCTTCCCTGGCCTCGGCGGCGACAATCCCGCGTAGACAGAGCTTCTTGGCCTCTTGGGGGTGCTCTTCGAGCCAGATGTCAAGCGATTCGCCCACGGCCTGGCTGACAAACCCCTCGATTTCCGGGTTCAGAAGGCGTTCCTTGGGCTGGTTGTTGAACGTCGGATTCGGCAGCTTGATCGAGACGATGCAGACGAGCCCCTCGCGCAGGTCTTCACCTGTTGGAACGGGCTGCTTGTCCTTGATGAGCCCGGTCTTCTTCGCATACCCGTTGAGCACGCGCGTCAGAGCGACTTTGAACCCCTGGGCGTGCGTGCCGCCGTCCTTGTTGTGGATGTTGTTGGCAAACGAAAGCAACGTCTCGCTGTACCCATCGTGATACTGAAGTGAGACCTCGCACACGAGGTGGTTGGCCGCGTCTTCCCGACGGATCGCGATCGCGGGCCCCACCGGGCTCTTGCCCGTCATCAGATGGTCGATGTACTCGGGGAGTCCGCGGCCGGCCCTGAAGACCTCGCTGCGGATCTTGCCGTCGGCGCTCACGCGTTCATCGGTGAGCTTGATGGCGACGCCCGGGTTGAGGAACGCAAGCTCACGGAGGCGGTTCTGGAGCGTGGCGAAGTCGAACGTAGTGTCGGGAAAGATCGTGGGATCCGGGCGGAACGTGATGGTCGTTCCGCTCTTGCGTGCCGAACCTGCCGGGACCGCACCGACCTGAAACAGCGGCTTGGCGACGCGCCCACGCTCGAACTCGATGGCGTGGATCTTTCCCGCACGCTGTACCTCGCAGTGCAAGTATTCCGAGAGGGCGTTGACGCACGACACGCCCACGCCGTGCAGCCCGCCAGACACTTTGTACGCCGAGCCTTCTTGTCCGAACTTCCCTCCGGCGTGAAGCTTGACGAGGACGATCTCGACGGCGGGCCTGCCGTTGAGCGTCGGGTCTTCGTGCTTCATGGGCTCGACGGGGATCCCGCGGCCATCGTCGGAGACGCTGCACGACCCATCGGGGTGTACGGTCACGTTCACGAACGACGCGTGCCCGGCCATCGCTTCGTCGATGGAATTATCAACAACTTCGTACACCAGATGGTGCAGCGCGTTCAGCCCCGTCCCGCCGATGTACATCCCGGGCCGCTTACGCACGGCTTCGAGCCCTTCGAGCACCTGGATCTGATCAGCCCCGTAATTCGAACTGGTCTTCCCGATACCGGAGTCGCCCGATACCTCGGCGCTTGCCTGTCCCGGAACCACGGGCGACACCTCAACCGCTGCGGGCTTGGAAGTCAGTCCCATTCCTGCTAACGGGCTAGGAGTCGCGGCGGATAAAGGCGAAGGCGTTGGGCTCGTGGGAGGGGTGGACATAGTGCTCTTGGTCTGTGCTCGTAACGGGGGCGTTTTAAGTGCCCGTGATCGCGGTAAAACGGGCTTCGGGCGGTTCTCTTTCGGGCTCTTGTGGGTTACCAGCACGCCCGGGATCAGAGCCCTTTCGGGGGGGCCTGTATCATAGCCAAAAACCAAGCTCTGCGAGAGGCCAAGAACCCACTCAACACCCTTATTTTATAGAGATTTTCGGCTGCTTTGGAGCCGCTGGCACCCGCCAACCAATAGCTCCCCTAGAACCATCCCTTTCACGTGTGCCCGAGGCTGTTTTCTGGATGCTTGTGGCCGCCCGACGGTCGCCGGCGGGTTCCGACACCGGCCCGATCCCGTGCAGAGACGCCCCTACCAGGAGTGATTCTGACGTGGCACTCGAAGTTAATACGTGTTGTGCTTGCGGAGAAGCCGCGCGTCCCGGGGGTCGGTGTCCGAGAGGATCGCCGCGGCGTGTTTCCCGGCGTGGCCGTCGCCGTAGGGGTGATCGGGCACCGCGGGTCTGGGCAGTGCCAGGGCCGCGTTGATCCCGCGGGCGATGTCGGCCTCGAATTCGAGAGCTACGTGGACCGCGCTCGCCGTCCGCTCGCGTCCCGACTGCCGGGCGCCGATGTCGACGACGGGTACGCCCAGGGCGGCGGCCTCGATGAGCCCCGACGAGCTGTTGCCCACCATCACACCCCCACGACGGGCGAGGCGTTTGAGCAACCCCACGAAGCTGGGCCTGGGGAGGTGTTCGGCCGCCCGAAGCCCCGAGGCCTGGATGGCCCGCATGATCCCGTTGCGTCCGGCGTCGTGGTTGGGATGCAGGACCAGGGGCCTTCGTCCGGCACTCAGACACGCGGCGAGCAAAGCGTGCATGGCGGCCTCTTCGGCCTCAGCCGTCCGTCCCACGGGGTGCATCAGCACCACCGTGTCGGGTTCGTCCCACGAAGACGCGAGGGAGTCGGTAGCCTCTGGGAACCCCGCGAGGTCGTCGATGGCGGGCGACCCGATGACGTGAACACACTCGGGCCGCTCGCCCATGCGGCGGAGGCGTTCGGCGGAGGCCTCGGTGGCGGCGAGATGGACGTGGGCCAGCTTCGAGATCGCGTGACGCATGGCCTCGTCGGCGATCCCCTCGGCACGGTCGCCCCCGTGGAGGTGGGCCAGCGCCCACCCGCCGATGCTCGCCGCCGATGCCGCCGCGAACGCTTCGATGCGGTCCCCGAGCACTACGACCCAGTCAGGGGCCAGAGCGACAAAGCTGCGTGTGAAACGGGCGACTCCCCGTGCCACGGCGAGAGCATCTTCCGCACGCCCCGTGCGTCCGGCGAGCTGCATGGGCACGCTGTCGGCAATCGCAAACTCTGCCTTGACATCGCGGAAAGTGAGCGCGGGCGAGATCAGGTGCGAGCCGGCGGCGATAACCATGAGCTGCAGTTCGGGTCTGGCCGCGACGGCGTGCATCACGGGCCTGAGCAGCCCGAATTCGGCGCGCGACCCGGTGACGACGGCGATGTGCCGCCGCCCGTCGGGCACGCGTGGTCCGGGCCGTTCTCCGCCGTCGCCGTCCCAGCCATCTCCGATCACTCGAACCTCCTACGCCACGAGCCTGGACGACACGCCGGCCAGATCGTCGTCGGTCAGGGGCATGTCGGCCAGCACAGCGCGGGAAGTTGTACGCCCGACGATCTCGTCGAGTCGCCAGGGCTCGATCCCCGTTCCGGGCCTCTTGACGGTGAGGTCGGCCTCTCGGATCGGGTGCCCCGCGGGCATATCGATCGCTGCCACGAGCGACTGACGAGACACCAGGCGGACGTCGGCCTCGCAGGGCAAGACCACCTTGGCGGGAGCCTCGGGAGCCAGCGCCGGGATCTGGATATCGCACGCCGACACGCCGAGTTTGGCCAGCCGGGCGAGCTTGGTGTATCTCGTGAAGCCGCTGGGGTCCAGCGACGCCGTGTGATCGGGCCCGCTCCTCGAGCGGTCGTCGGTGAAGTGCTTCTCAACGATGCACGCCCCCGCGGCGACGGCGTGCAGCCCCATCTCTTCGCTCAGGGTGTGGTCGCTGTAGCCCACGGGGATGTCGAGCCTTGCGATCAGGTCTTCCATCCCGCCCAGCCCGTGAACCCCCGAAGGGGTCGGGTAGCTGCTCACGCACTGGAGCATCGCCACGCGGCACGAGGCCTGGGCGAGCCACTGCCGGGCCCGCAGCACTTCCTCGAGCGTTGCCGCCCCGGTGCTGACGATCATCGGGAGCCCGGTGCGTGCGACGGCGTCGAGCAACGGCTTGTTGATGATGTCCGGCGACGCGATCTTGATCGCGTCGGGCTCCAGCGCCGACACAAGGTCCACGTGCTCGATGCTGAACACCGACACGATGGCGTGGACCCCGACCCGGCGGGCCGCCGCGATCGCGCACGTCATCGACCACGCGGGCAGTTCAAGGCGTCGGAGCATGGCAATCGGATCGCTCTCACCCGCGTCTTTCTGGTACGCCGCGAGCTTGGCCGCTTTGCTCATAAGCGCGTCGGCGGAAAAGAGCTGGTACTTGACGGCCTCGGCGCCGGCCTCGACGGCCAGCTCGGTCAGCTTGACGGCGCGGTCCTCGTCGCCGTCGTGATTAACCCCGATTTCCGCGATGACGTACGGTCTGCGATCGCGTCCGACCTCTCTGCCGCTGACTTTCATGCCGCTGCCTCCCGCCCGTGCCGTGCGCTCAGAATCGCGTCGGCCACGAGCATGTCGATGGGTCCATCGATGTCGATCACGGAGCCCTCGTCATTGATCACACCCCGCCGGTTGTTGCCGAAAAACGCGTGGGGCCCGGCGGGCACCCCGGGGACGTTGAGCCGCAGGCAAGCGGCGCTGACCACGAGCACGCCGCCGTCGGGGATGTACGCTGGGGGCAGATCCTGCCTGCGGAAGACGCCGTGGTTGAGCACCGGGCCTTCCCAAGGGGCAACGACGCCCGCGTCTCCCAACCGGGCCGTCCACCACGGGTGGTGCTTGCCCACGGGGGCGTAGCTCTGGACGCTGTCGGCCCCGCTCTCGATCATGAGCGAGACCGCCCGATCGATGAGGCCATTGGGCCTGACCGGGACATTCGCGTACAAGATCACCACGGGCGTGCGCGGGGTCACGCGTGCCAGGCCTTGGCGTTCGATCTCGTCGAGCGTGTGCCGGGCCGCATCGTCAACACGGGCGGTGTCCGTCGCCAGTTCGTCCGGGCGTGCGATTGGGACGGCGCCCGCATCCCGTCCCGCGAGCAGGATCTCTTCGTCGTCCGACGACACCACCACGAGCCCCGCGGTCCGAGACGCCTTGGCGGCGTCCACCGTCCACGCCACGCACGGCCGGCCCGCGATGCGGGCCACGTTTTTCCTCGGCACGCCACGGCTGCCGCCCCGACCCAGAATGATCACCATCGCATCGTTGCTCACGCCGCCTCCCGCACCGCATCAGGCTTGATCTCAACCTCGCCGATCGAGCCAGTGGCCCGGATATGCACGGTTGCTTTGCACAGGCGCTCCGACGCCGATACGGGCACAGGCAGAGGCTCGATGCGCTCTCCCGGGATCGCCTCGGGCAACGGGTCGATCACGCACGCCCCGGCCTGCATCAACCAGTAGTCATAGAACGTCTCGATGCGTTCGTATTCGTCGTCTCTTCTCACGATCCGTGGCACCACCCAGGGCGTCACGAGCCCCTGAGGGCCGTTCTTTCGGCTCGCGAGCAGCTCTTTGATGTTCGACATCGCGCGGGGCATCGTTGCTCGCCCCGTCACGCGTTCGTACGACTCTGGATCTGTCGTGTGCAGGTCGATGCTCACGATGTCGGGGTTGATCGCACCCAGAATCCGCACCGAGTCTTCACGGTCCAGTGGTGTACGAACATGGACGCCCGCAAAGCCCAGCCCTCGAGCCAGACTCGCGATCCCGGTGATGTGCGGGTGCATCAGCGGATCGAGCCCATCGCCAGCACGAAGCGTCAACGCCACAGGCCCTGCGCCCGCCCGTGCCAGAACCACTGCCATGGCACTTTCTGCCGTTGCGATCGTCATGGCGCCCTCGCTGGAAAGCAATTCCAGAGAGAGCACCTCGATGCCGTCTACGCCTTTGTCGAGTTGTGCGGCCCGAGCCAGTTGCTCGGTAGACGCGCTTTCGCCGCAGGCTTCCAGTGCAGCGGAGATCGCGCGGACACCCCCCTCATGGTCGGCGATCATGCGAATCCCAAGATCTCGCGGGGCCGGATGCACCGCGACGCATGGTGCTTTCCCGAGAGGGTCAACCTGTGGAGCCATCGGGATGTAGCCGAGCAGTGCGCCGATCGAAGCGAACGGGCCGTTGGTGGCCGCGGTTCGTGCCAGTTCCGCGACCGCACGGGTGTCGAGCACACAAGCACCAAGCCCGCACGCCGCGTGGACGAACACGAGTTGCTGCTGCGACCCTTCGAGGGTGAGCCCCTGGCGGTGCCGAAGGATCGCCTCGTCGAGTGACGCGGGATCCACCAGACACCAATCAGCACCGACGACCGCGATCCCGTCGAGCCCTTCGCGCCGGCAGAGTTCCGCCGACTCGATGGGCGCGAACGCCTCGTCAAACACCGTGAGATTTCCGATCCCGCCCCGCCAGCACGATCGCGTCCACATGCGGCCCGCCCGTACCGATACTCGTCGGGCTTCGAGCGCGTCGCTGGTGAGTGGGTGGATCTTGACTCTCGGATTTTCCGCCAGATTGCCCAGCAGCAGCTTGACGCGGTCGGGCTCGGCGGTCAGGAGGTGAACACCGCTGGATCGCGTGCTTTGGAGTGATCGTGACACCGTCAACTGCAAGGCGTTACGGCCATCGAAAACCACCGCCGCAAGGTCACGGGGTGTCCCCAGCCCGCCGAGAGCCGTGTTCACGGAGATCACCACGCCCACACGGCTCGTCTGAGCGGAAGCGGCACCGGTCTCGGGGTCTTTGAACTGAGAATGAACGGGCCGAATTCCAGTTCGTATCCAAGCCTCCGCATGTTCGATCATCGAGACGGCCTCGTCGGCGGCGTCGCCGAGCCACTCCATGTTCTCGATGTCGCGGAGTACTTGCCGCTTCTGTCGTTCGAACTCAGAAAGAGACAGATCGAGCCTGAGCCTGCGGTCGGTCTTGAACCGGCGCAGCATCCCGGTCTGGTTGATAAACTGTGTGACCCGGTACGCCGCACCCAGCGCTGCCGCCTGAGCCGAGATCTTCTGAACGTCCTCAATGACCGGATCCACAACCTCCGGCCTTTGCTCGGCGGCGATGATCGCACGCAGCCGCCCTTTGGTCTTGTCGCACAGCCCGCGCAGCGTCGCCGAGTCGTTTCGCAACGCCGCCAGACGCGAGAGCACCCGCTTTTTGCGTGCCGGATCCGCGAGTCTCTGGTCGGTCACTTCGGGCAGCGACCAGGGCGAAAGGTCTTGTGGCGCGTACCGTTCCAGCGCGTCCGCGAGTGTCATCGCTCGCGTGTGCTCCTTGTGCACGCCTCCCTCGGTCGCGTCGATCACAACCAACCCCTTCGCCTTGTCCTCGGCGAAGTCCTTCTCGAACTGCATTCGGTACGTGTTCATCTGCTCGTCGGTGTACACGGGGCGGCCGAGGTGATCGGTGACTTTGTGCAGGTGTGCGCGCATCCGCACGACGCGTTGCCACTCGAGCATCTCGAGCGTGTTGAACTCGTTCAGCTCACCCGACCACACCTGGTGGATCGCGGCACCCCGGGAGTAATACTGCCCATCGGTGAATGCCAGATCCTGACCGACGAGGATCACCGGATCACAACCGAGGTGCCTTGCCAGGTAGTACGAAAGGTGTGCCACGGTCGACCCCGACCGCAGCTTGCCCATGTTTCGCGCCATGCCGTGAGAGCCCTCGCCCAGAATGTCATCGATCAGCTCTTCGCAAGGGCACCGCAACTCTCCGGGCCAGGCCGCGAAAATCGCGGGGCTTCCCTTGGGTTCTGCCACCAGCGTGATCCCTCGCACATCATCGGCCGTCAGGCCTTCGTAGAACCGGGTGCTAATGTCCGAATAGTCGAGCGCGGTCACAAAGTGAGGCCTGATCCCCCGGGCCAGCAGCGGCTTGAGAGTCGTTTGCGCCGCGATGAGCACGGCCCGGTCGCGCACGCCCGGAGCTGAGAGCAATTCGATGTTCCGCATCAGACTCGGGCCCGCCGAGATCACCACGCCCGCCCTGCCCCGCGCGATATCGCGGAGGTCTTCCACCGACCCCGCCGAGGCGTACCGCCACGCGTTTTGAAGCATGTTCCCCACACTCGGAGCGACCTGGCATAACGTGGTGACGACGTGGGTACGTACGTTCGCCGCCAGGCCGGCAACCCGCTTCATAAACCCCTCGATCGCCCGGCGTCCGATCCTCGTCACGCTCGGCCCGTGCTCGACCACCTTGAGCCCCGCGGCCAAGATCGACTCGCTCCCGGCAAACGAACGCAACAGGGTGGTCGGATCTTCCGTATCGCCCACCAGCAAGACGTTGACCGCGGCCAGGTGCGCGGTGCAATCCAGTCGCGACAGCACCGCGCGGAGCAGTGACACATCGGGCTCGTACACCACCACGAGCCCGGTCGAACGCATGGCGCGCGAGAGCTCTCCAACGTGATATCCAAGCCCGAATCCCACGACCATCACGCACGCGTACTCGCGCACATCGACCGACGAAGCGAACCGACGGGCCTCATCCGCCGGGCTCCGCAGGCTTGCCAGTTGCACGCGCCGCCCATCGCCCAACACCACTGTTCCGGACCACGTTCCCTCCGGTGTCATCACGAGATCGAGCGGCACTCGCGGAGCGTTGAGGATCCGGTCCAGCATCTCTGGAGCCCGGATGCACAGCAACGAAGCGTTGCGACGCAGCAACTCCTCGTCGGGCTCACTCACCCGCTCCGTTCGTCCCGTCAATGGTTCGTGAAGTGGTTGTTCGCTCATGTCTGCCTCAGCGGTCCGATCGTGCATCGGGGGTACTCTTGGTTTCCGGACCACGCGCGGGCTCCTCCGTCCGCGTATCGGGGGATTCCGCTTCGCTTGTCGGTTCACTCCTTCTCGGAGCCTGAATATGCAGATGGTCCCAAACTTCCCTTCGCCACCACCTTTGCCACAACCACCGGTTCTGGAACACCTTGCGCTGGAGTCGAGCGGTTGGCCCGCCGCGGTCATTGCACTTCTCGGACTTTCTTGCTTTCTCATTCTCAACGCCAGGGGACGTCTGGTGCTGGCGATCAAGGTGCTCGCCGCGGCGTTGCTCATTGCCGGCGTCGTCTGGGGAGCCGGAGCCTGGGTCGAAACCCCGCGAGAGAGGATTGCGATTCAAAGCAGCGCGCTGGTCGACGCGGTTGCCTCCGCTGATACCGTCGCCTTGGACGAGATGCTCTCGCCCGATGCACGACTCGAAGGAGGGCGAACCGGGTTCTCCGCGAATCGGGCTGGGATTCTGCGACGGGTATCGGGTACCTTGGGAGGCGCCTCAAAGCTGCGATCGTGGGCGGTGATTACTTCGCAGCCTTATGTTCCCGACAAGGGGCACGCTCAGTCGATGATCCAGGTGCGCGTCGAGACCGAGTCCGAACGTATTGTCAATTTTTCTTGGTGGCTCGTGGATTGGGTGCAATCCGCTCAGGGTCGGTGGATGGTGACGCGCATCGAGCCGCTGGCTATTCAGGGGCTCTTCAATGCCCCCGGAGCGGAATGAGCCACGAGCGGCGACCTTCAGCGGGCCTTCTCGCCGGGTATCGCCACCAGAAAGCTTTCTTGAGCGTCGGGGTCGTCTTTGCGCCGCAGTTCCTGCCCGTTCACGAGGTTATAGGGGAGCTTTTTCCTGAGCGCCACGACCTCAGGGCTGCGGTCGGTGACGTCTCCGAACACCCCGACCATCACCGTGCTGCGAACGGCCGAGTGAAAGTAATACGCCTCGTGCCCCTCTTGGCGCAGCATCCTCACGGCACGCTCGGAAAGCGAGCGGAACTCGGCGATTTCCTCCTTCGTGACCGGGCGGTTGTCGACTGGGCCGTAGATCCCGACTTGCAGCGTCCATTTCGCGGCTTGAGCGCCCAGACGCTCACGGACGTTCCGGAGGTCCCACTCCGCGATCTCGCCGCGCTGTCCAGAGTAGTTGGGGGCGGCCATGACCGCGCCGGGAAAGAGCGGCTTCCCATCGACACGTGCCTCGCGTGCCCTTTGCAACGCTATCTTGGCGTCATCTTCCACAGGCGAGCCGAAACTTCCCAACAGAACTGCTGCCCCATCGCTCCGCCGCTCGACAAAGGCTCCGCTCAATCCCGCCGAGACAGCCTGCGCCCGTGAACGTTCGGCCTGTGCCAGCGCATCTTGCCCAGGAACAACCGTCAAGAGCACCGACCACGTCTCGCGCGTTGCGATCGCAGGCTTGCCAATCCCCGGAACCCCTTTGGTGTCCGAGGGGTTGGCGGACCCACGCACGGCGTTGCCTGCGCCGCCCGCGAGGGCTCCCCCCGCCATCGACCCACCCTCGAATTGGAACCCAGGACGAGAGAAAACGACTTTGCCTTCCTCTTTGGTGATCGTACTTGTATTGGCGTCCGTTCTCAGTTGTGGTTTCGAAGGTCCGGGGTCAGCACTCTCACAAGAACCAAACCACGGCAGAACAAGGGTGAGTGCACCGATAACGCGCCACCGAGTCTCTAAAATTTTTCGGTGGTTTGCTGGAACGTCCGTTCGTGAGTTATTGTTCATAAGTGCTGATGGACTTTGATCTTTGGGCGGGTTTGGTGAAGTTTAGATTCCCTCAAGACGGTTCGAGTTCCCCGACGATAGAAAGCGAGTCGTTTGACGCGCCCGACGCCATGGAAGGCCGGCGGGATGCAGGTTCTGCACTCAGATTCCCCTCGCGGGGAAGTCATTGGAGGCCTTCACATGGGTATCGGTTCCGTCGGCGAAGAGTATCTCGGTACAGCCTCGCGGTTTCGTTCGAGCCGTGAGCACGGTGGGTTACGGGAAGCGATCGATTTCGACGGGAGGTGTCGCGTGCGCCAGGAAGAACACAGAATCGCAACGGCCGGCGCGTCCGGCGGAGTGGTCGGGCATTCGGGTCTCTTTCGGCCTGAACTCGTGTCCGAAATACGCAAACTTATCGCTCAGGAAGCTTACGGCACGGGAGAACAGCTCAGCACCGCGATCGACCGCATGCTCACGCTGGTCTGAACCGTCGTTCCGACATCCGATGTTTTTCGCCATAGCGGCCCGCCGGACTCAATCCGTCGGGCCGTTTGTTGCGTGTTGGTGCTCACTACACAGGCGACATATCACTTCACGGTCTCTGCGAGTGCGGACGCGGCCGCAGCGAGAGCAGTCGCTGCCTTTGCCAGGCGGGCAAGGTCGATTGTGTCCGGCGTGTCGGTTGGCTTGTGGTAGTGCGGATTGCGGAAATTCGCGGTGTCGGTCAGGATGATCGCGGGCTGTCCCGCCGCCAGAAAGGGTGCGTGGTCGCTGCGGAGAAAGTCGGGCGGGGCAAAGGGCAACGAGTCGGCGGCAACGATCGGGAGGTCCGGGACAGCCGCGGTCATCGCCGCTATGAACGCCTGCGAGAATTTCCTGTGTTTGAGGATGCCGCCGATGCCGAGGAAATTCCCGACGTCGGGGACGTCGAGCCCGAGCACGGGCTTGCCACCGATCTTGGGCACCGGGCTTGTCTGGCTTCCTTTGTCGTCGCTGAAGTAGCCGATGCCGTCGAGCGAGACCATCCCGATGACCCGTTCTTTGGCCGGCGTCGGCTTGGCGTCGGTCGCAGATCCCTCGGGGGCCGGCGTCGACTTCCAGTTGGCGGCGTGCGCTTTGACGTACTCCATCGATCCGATCAGGCCGACTTCTTCGAGCGTGAAAAACACGAGGCGAATCGTCCGACGGTGCTTCTGGATGCGCAGCGTTCGAGCGACTTCCAGCAGAGCGGCGACGCCCGAGGCGTTGTCGTCGGCGCCGGGGCTGTTCGGCACCGCGTCGTAGTGAGCCGCAAGGATCAAAACGTCAGACGCAAGGTCGGTACCCGGAAACTCAACGATGTAGTTGCGGAACGTGTACTGATGTTCGTCCTTGGAACGGTCGCCGTTCTGCGCGACACTCGGCGCAGCGTCGGCGGGCGGCGCGTCTTTGGGGGCCAGCAACGCCTTGAGCGCGGGCGAAGCCCACACGAACTCCTGGGTTTGGGGCGTTATGCCGAGCGACTTGAGCTGGTCTACAAGCCACACTTCGGTCTGAACGAGCCCCTCGCGGTGCTGGGTGTCGCCCAGCGCGGCCCGCTTGGCCGGGATGCCCGCGAGATGCCCCGCAAGTCTCGAGTGGATCGTCTCTGCGGGCTGAACGTCCGGCGGTGGAGGCTCGTTCGAAAGGGCAGCCAGTGCGGACGCAGACAGCAGCAAAGTTAGGAGCATGGGCGACACCTTGGGATGTTCACGGGGTGGGGCTCGTCGCAGTTTATCCGGCCGCGGCACCAACCTTCACAAGACTCTCCGAAAATCGTCTCGCGACATCCCAAAGACCGAACCGCACAGTCGTTTCTCGGTAAGCACTGCACCACTTCCACGTCCCCTTTTCCCCACAAGGAAACCGCTCATGTGCATCACATCGGCACGGCTCGCCACTGGCACGCTGATTCTCGCTTCATTCGCGGGTGTTCCCGGCTCGCTTGCGCAGACCTCCACCCAGGCCCCCTCCCAGGCCCCACCGTCGGCCTCCACAGCCGGCACCAAGGATCCGGTGCAGAGGCTCTTGACTGACGATCAGATCCGAGCGATCTTGGCGCAGCGGGTCGACAAGGAGCGTCGTGCGGTGGGCATCGTCGTCGGCATCGTCACCGACAAAGGCACACGGATCATCGGGTACGGGAAGGCAAAGAGCGACGGGCTGATGAGCCAAGGGTTTGGGGGCACGTCGGCCGCGCTGGAGAGGCCTCTTGATGGAGACACGGTCTTTGAGATCGGATCGATCACGAAGACCTTCACCGGCACCATCCTCGCGGATATGGCCCGCAAGGGCGAGGTGAGCCTCGAAGACCCGGTGTCGAAGCTCATGCCCGCCGCGGTGCGGGTTCCAGAGAAGGGAGGCAAGCCGATCACGCTGAGGCTGCTCGCCCAGCACATGTCGGGGCTTCCTCGCATGCCGGGGAACTTTGCGCCCAGCGACGAAACCAATCCGTACAAGGATTACACGCCCGCGATGATGTACGCGTGGCTCGGCGCGGTCGAGCCCCAGCGAGAGCCCGGTGAGGATTTCGAGTACTCGAACATTGCCTACGGGTTGCTCGGGCACGCCCTGACGCTCAAGGCGGGGGGGACTTACGAGTCATTGCTGCGCGAGCGGATCACCGGGCCGCTGGGGATGAACGACACGGTGATCGCACTGACGCCCGAGTTGAAGGCGCGTCTGGCGCACGGGCATAATGAAAGGCTGAGCCCGGTCGCGAACTGGGACCTTGACGCGATGGCCGGCGCGGGGGCGATCCGCTCGACGGTGCGTGACATGCTCAAATACTGCGCAGCGAACGCGGGGCTGACCGACTCGCCGCTGCGCGCGACCATGGAAGAGGCCCAGTCGTTGAAATATCCGTGGCGCAAGGGGGAGGTAAGCCCGGGGAGCCTCGCGTGGGCCGCCCCTACGCCGCTGCCGAATAGCCGGCGTCTGTGGTGGCATAACGGCGGGACCGGCGGGTATCACAGTTTCCTGGGGTTTGACCGCGAGGCCCGCATTGGGGTTGTGGTGCTTTCCAATTGCACGAACGATATCGACGAACTGGCGATCCACATGATCGAGCCTGATTGGCCCCTCGATGTGATGCGAGCCGCGATCAAACTTCCCACGGCTGCGCTCGACAAAGTCACGGGTGTCTACGAAGTAGCGCCCGGTTCGTACCGGACGGTGACGCGGTACCGCGATCGGCTGTTCATGCAGCGCACCGGGCAGCCGCGGCGCGAACTGCTGCCCGAATCCGAGCGGGTGTTTTTCAACACGGAGATCAACGCTTCGGTGACGTTCGAGGCCGCCGCGAACGGAGAGATCACGGGGCTTTCCCTTCGATCTCGTGGCAACGTGAGCGCATCGAAGCGAGTGGAGCGTGCGGTGGAGGGCAAGACGCTTGTCGAACAAGACCCGGCGACCTTCGACGGGCTCGATGGCGTCTACGTAGAGGCACCCGGGTTCGCGCTCACCGTGCGGCGCGAGGGAGAGCGTCTGCTGGTGACAGCGACCGGGCAGCCCGAATTCGAGGTCTTCCCGGTGGGTAAAGACCGGTTTACGTACTTTGTCGTAGACGCGGAGTTGGAGTTTGAACGTGGCGCCGACGGCAAGGCGACAGGCATGACGCGGTACCAGTCGGGAGTTTTGGCAAAGTCGAAACGCTCGCCCTGAGCTCACGCACCCCACAGTTCTGGCGAAGATCTGGTGCGGCTATTTCTTGTTGAGCCCGGCTACCCACCGGCGGATTAGCAGCCCCAGCACGCACAGCAGCAAGAGAGCCGCGCCGGCCAGGGCGTCGACGCCGTTCACTGGCGATTGTCTCGCTCAATGCTGACCACGACGGCATCGGTGCGTGACTGGTCTGCCTTGGTCTTGAATCGTTTGTGCTCCTCGTCCACCCAGCGGTCAGCGAGTTTCCACCAGGCGAGCGTGCCCACAACGGTCAGCACTCCCACGATTGCGCCGATGACGATGATCTCGGTCCACATCAGGCGGGCTCGACAACCACGGCGGTGCCGTAGCACAGCACTTCTGTGGCGTGCCCCTGTCCACCGACGTCCGAGGCGTCATAATGGAACCCGAGAATGGCGTTGGCACCCATCGCCTTGGCGTGATCGAGCATCAGGTCGTAGGCCTGTTGCCGGGCTTGCTCGCACATCTCGGTGTACGCCCCGATGCGGCCGCCGACGATGCTCTTGAGCCCGCCGAGGATGCCCTGCGAGATGGTGGGGGCGCGAACGATAATCCCGCGCACGATCCCGAGATACTTCTGGACGCGATACCCTTCCAGGGTAAACGTGGTGGTGACGGCGACACTCATGACCAACAGTGTACGACATGTCGAGGTTCCGGAGGAGTCACTCGGCGGGGCGGGTGAGCTTGCTCTGCTGCTCAGGGGACGTCGTGAGCCGGTGAAGTGGTGGAGGCCATCGATCGGAACGGCATTCGCGACTTCCCCCATCGCGTGGCTCGTCGGGGTCTTCGCCGGCGTTTGCCTCTTGCTCGGCTGGATCGTCGTGCTCCCGTTCCTTGGAGTGGCCGGAGTCGCTCTCTTTAAGATCGCGGTGATCGGTGTGGCGATCGTCATGTGGTTGCGGACCAGTGCGATCCGCCGAGCACTCGACGCTCGTCGCGAGCCGTTCTGTATCCACTGCGGGTATAGCCTCAGGGGATTGGAGGACGAACGCGAGTGTCCTGAATGCGGCATGCCGTTCAGCCCGTCGATTATTCTCGATTACCGACGGGATCCGGACTGGTTCATCAAGCGGTTTGAATCGCTGCAACAGGGTTGATCAGTCGCTTCCGCCCCCGCCCCCGCCCCCGCCCCCGCCATCGCCTCCGCCTCCGCCATCGCCTCCGGTGTTCCCTGAGTCGGAATTCCCGCCCGAATCTCCGCCGACCGCTCCATCGATGAGGGTGTGGTGACGATCTTCGTCGTGGGCACCATCTGGCGTTCGGTCGACTTTGCGATCGTGCGGCGAAGTGCCCGAAGAGTGCCATAAGAATCCGCTCGAGTCGCCGCCTTGATGTGCGGCGGCGTGATCGTGCGGCGGGCGGCGGTCGTCGCCTCGTTCGGCGTTGCCCGCTGATGCCAGACTGACAACGGCGACCACAATCACAAACCCGATCACAACCAACGCACCGATGCCGATCAGGATGATCACGTTGTTCGACATGCCAGAGCGTACCGGCGTGCAAGAAATGGGTTCAAAGAATCGCGACTTGTACACGCGGCAGCACGCCACGCTGCGCAGGCACGACAAACACCGACAATCGAGGCATCGATGCCGGTCTCAGAGTTGAACGAGCGGCATGTCCGAACGAACAACGGCGTCCGAAACGGGCATGCTCACGCCGGCGGCGAACACTTCGAGCCCGGCCAGCGCTGCCATCTCGGCACGAACCGTGCCCGCGTTGTACGCCTTGGCTCGCGGGGGCGCGGTCTCCACCGACGCGGCGACCTGGCCACGAGTGGTCTCGATCACTTGCCAGGTGGCTTCGGACGCCTTGACGGGGACCTTCGCCAGTTCCGCCATCAGGTCGAGCGCGAGCTGACCCTCGCTCTTGGCGAGTTCGATGACCGGAATGGCCTGCTCGAAGGCTTGCAAAGCGCCCTTGGCGTTCTCGAATGTTCCGGCCTTCTCGACCCAAGTCGCGCCGGGAAGCACAACGTCGGCCTTGGAGGCCAGCGAGTTCTGATGCGTGTCGATGACCACCACGAACTTGCCGGCGATCGAAGCTTCGAGTTCTGGTGTGGCCCACGTGCTGGGGTAATTGCCCGTGATGATGACGCCCGCGACGTCGCTGGTGCCCGTGCCGTGCCCGAGCGCCCGGAGGAACTGCGAGAACTCGAGCACGGGGCCCAGTGCCGAGAGCACGCGCCGAACGCCGCGTGCGTTGGGTGCTTTCTCAGCGTACACCTTGAACGACTTCTTGTCGGTTTCGGCCGCGCCCGCCGGGAAGACCTTGTCCTGTCCGCTGACGGGGATCGGCCCGACGCCCAGGATCGCCTCCGGGTCGATTTTCCGGGCCGCCGACGCGAGCAGGTACGCCTCTTCGCACGGGAGCATGGGCGACACGAGCAGCGCGACGCGTTTCCCGGCCGCCACTGCCCGTTGAAGCCCCTCGACGACGACCTCGTACGCCCGGGCGTAGTCGCTCTCGACCAGCGTCCCGTACTGTTTGCGGTACGGCGTCCGCAGGCGGTTCTCGGCGTGGACGTGCTTCCAGCCGTATCGCACCTCGTCGGTGATCCACCACTTATTGACGGCAAGGTTGGTCCGAGGCTTGATGCGGTACATCTGCCCCTGGTTGTGCTCGACGAAGATGTTGTCGCCGCTGGCCGTGATCCCGTCGATCGAGGGCGTGCTCTTGAGGAACCACACACGTTGCGAAAACAAGAAGTCCTTGTCGAGCAGCGCGCCCACAGGGCAGAGGTCGATCACGTTGGCCGACAGTTCGTTGGCCAGCGGGATCCCGGGGAATACGTCGATCTCCTCCTTGTTCCCACGCCCGGCGACCATCAGCTCGCTCGTGCCTGCCACTTCTTTCGTGAACCTCACGCAGCGAGTGCACATGATGCAGCGGTCGGAATACAGAAGCACATGAGGACCCACGTCCTTTTTGGGCTGCTTGACTTTCTGCTCTTCAAAACGCGACACGCCTCGGCCGTACTCGTACGAGTAATCCTGCAGAGAGCACTCCCCCGCCTGGTCGCACACCGGGCAATCCAGCGGGTGGTTGATGAGCAGGAATTCCATCACGGCCTTCTGATTCGCCACGGCTTTGGGGCTGTCGGTGTACACCACCGCGCCATCAGTGGCGGGCGTCTGGCACGTGGGCTGGAGCTTGCCGCCCATCTGGGCCACGACTTGGCCTGTCTTGGGGTCGGGCGCCCACACCTCACCAAGGCAAATCCGGCAGCTCGCCACGATCGAAAGACCGTCGTGATAGCAGTACTGAGGGATCTCGACCCCCCCGGCGTTGGCGGCTTGGAGGATCGTCTGGCCAGGGGTGAAGTCGCACTTCTTCCCGTTAATCGTGATCGTGGGCATAAGCCGGGGAGCGTAGGCGATGGGGCTTCTATAGGCATCGATCGCGTACCAGACGTTATGGGACGAACATTGATCGATATACAGGGTCAATAGGTCAAAACCCCTGAAAAAACATGGACTTATGACCATTTTCGAATAGACTGAAATTGAGAGAACTGCGGGAAACCGCACAAATAGAGAAGGAGATTGAGAGACATGCGTACTTCAGTTGTTTTGGCGGCCACTTTGGTGGTCGCGGCTGCGGGTTCTTCCGCATCCGCGGGCGTTGTTTTCGCGGTCGATGGGATCAGCAATAACGGCGTGATCAGCACCCAGCAGGGTGAAGGTCAGTTGTCGGTTGACGTCTCCGCCGGTATCGGTGGGACGGTGATCTTCACCGTGATCAACGCCGGGCCCGCTCCGAGCTCGATTGCAAACGTCTACTTTGACGACATGGGGCTGCTCAACACCGCCACGATCACCAACGGCCCGGGCGTGGATTTCACGACGGGTGGCTCACCCGGCAGCCTTCCTTCGGGGAACGCCGTTGGGTTTATCACCGACTTCCGGTTCTCGGCTCGCAACCCGGCCCCGATCAAGGGCGTCAACCCTGTTGAATGGGTCGCCTTCACCTTCACGACCAACGGCGGGGCCGATGTCAACACCATCGTCAACGCGATGAACAGCGGCGGGCTCCGCATCGGGATGCACGTCATCGCGTTCGAGAACGGGAACAGCGAGTCCTTCGTCACTCCCACCCCGGGGACCGCAGCCATGCTCGGGATGGCCGGTATCGCTTTCGCTCGTCGTCGCCGCTAATGCGACGTCCGATTCGATCAAAATGAGTTCAGAACACACAGCCCGCCGGGTTTCCGGCGGGCTGTGTTCGTTTTCGACGGGGTATGCCGGTCGCGCCCGACCGAGAACCCGGGTGATGTCTCAGATCTGGCTCTCGTGCTGGCCGCGCGCCCGACCGGGGGCATGCTGTGGGTGTTAACCGGGATTCCCCCGGCCCCCCAGACCCCTTGATACGGAGAGTCCAAGAGATGATGAAGACCACGATGATCGTTCTCGCCGCCGCCTCGATCACCTCGGCCGCGTCCGCTGGCGTGGTGGTGAAAGCCGCCGACAGCTCCAAGACCGCCAGCTTGATGCACGCGGGCAACCGAGAACTGACCAGCCTCGGTTTTTCGGGAGTGTCGAACCTCATGGGAGGATCGAACTTCACGCAGTGGACCGATGGGCGCCTCATCAACAACATCGGTACGTTCGGGTGGACCGACCCCGTGACCCGCGACATGAACACCAGCGGGAACAGCATCTCGGGCAACCCCGACCGTGCCGACTCCGCATCGTTCATGACCGGCGAGGGCGCTGGCAAAGGCACGATGAAGGACGTCTTCGGGCACGATCTGGGCTACAAGAACATGTCCTGGATCATCGACGGCGAGGACAGCGGTTCGTACACCATCGATCTTTACTATGGGCTGGGCAAGTGGATCGATTCCGACGCGGATAATTCCACTATGGAACTCTCGGTGCTCGAACGCGGCGGGAACAGCGATTTCAACGTGTACGGGATCAGGGCTGACGGGTCCTACACCGCCGCCATCTTCGTTTCGCGCTCGCAGACCGCCCGCGTGGGCTGGACGCTCGATACGCTGGAAATCGGCGGCTCGCAGCAGGTCCACGGCGTTGGAATCTCGTTCGACGACTCTTGGGACCATTTGATCGGTGTCCGCATCGAGTCCAAACGCAATTTCAACGGTCCCGACATCGTCGCCGTCGGCTCGGTGGTCGCGGTGCCCACGCCCGGATCGATGGGCGTGCTCGCCCTGGGCGGACTAGTGGGGCTCCGTCGTCGCCGCAACTAACGACTGCAACGGCCTCGACGCCGGGCGGGTCCGAGAAGCGGACGCCCGCGGCGTGGAGGGATAAATCGCTGGCTTCTCCCTTGTTCGTGAGGCATGTTGGTGGTGCGACGCGGGGCGCTGGGCATGGATGCCGAGCGGGGTCCGCGGGGCGCACAATGGAGTCCTGCTATGGGTATCAAGTGCATTTCGAAGGCGGCGATCATCGGTGCGGCGGCCATCTCGGCCGGGGCGCAGGCCGACATCGTCTTCCAGGACAACTTCAACGGCGAGAACGAGGGTTCGGGTTCCCTCAACTACAGTGGCTTCCTTCGCTGGAGCGTCGAGGACGGGACCGTCGATCTGATCGGTAACGGCTACTTCGACTTCTACCCCGGCAACGGCCTGTACGTCGACCTCGACGGGTCCACGGGCCAGCCCGGGATGATCTACACCACCCTCGAACTCAGCGCCGGCACTTACCGGCTCGAGTTCGACCTCGGCGGCTCGACCCGGGGCGAGTCCAACCTCGTGGGTGTCATCGCCGGATCTTCGATGGAGACCTACAACGTCGCCAGCAGCGATCCCCTCACCCGGCGTGCCCTCGACTTCACGTCGACCGGTGACGGCCCGGTGATGATCGGCTTCCGCAACGACGGGTGGGACAACATGGGCGCCATCCTTGACAACGTCACGGTGAGCACCCTGGTCCCCGCCCCCGGCTCGGCGATGCTCGCCGGCGTGGGCGTGCTCTGCCTGGCCCGTCGTCGTCGCTGAGTGATCCTGGAATCATCGCACGACCGGGGGGCGGCTTTCCGCCCCCCGGTTATCATTGATCCACATGGGACTCCGCAAGCATCTCGCCATTTATCCCGGATCGTTCGATCCCATCACCTTCGGGCACCTCGACGTGATCCAGCGGGGCCGCAAGCTCTTCGACGAGCTCATCGTCGCCGTGGGTCGCAATCCGGCCAAAGACCAGCTCTTCACCGCTGAAGAGCGGGTCGAGATGTGCACCGTGTTGATCGAAGACCTTGTCCGTCGTGAGCCCGACGGGGCCAAGGTTACGGTCAAGGGGTTCAACGGGCTGACGGTGGACTTTGCCCGTCGCGCCGGGGCGTCGGCCCTGCTTCGCGGCGTGCGGAACCTCTCCGATTTGCAATACGAGGTCCAGCAGGCCATCACCAACCGCGAGGTCGCCGGGCTCGAAACCGCGTTCGTCATTGCTGGGCAGAGCTTCGCTTACACCAGCAGCAGCCTCATCAAGCAGATCACGGCGATGGGCGCCGATCTGGCGTCGCTGGCCTCGATGGTCCCGCCTTTGGTCATCAACAACCTCCGCGAGAAGAAGTCCCAGCGACATCCGGCGCTGGAAAGACTCGGGATTGTGAGCGACCAGGCCACCAGCGGCGAGTAGGATCGCCCATGATCGATTACACCGTGATCAGCATCGGGGCCTTGGCCGCCAACGACCTTTGGGGAGAGCGTGCCGCGGTTCGCACGGGGCATGCCACCACGACGCTCGTCACTTCGGGCAAGCGCAGAATCCTCGTCGATCCGGGGCTGCCCGAGCAGATCCTGACGGCCCGTCTGCACGAACGCACCGGGCTCGGGCCCGAGGCGATTACCGATGTATTCCTGACCAGTTTTTCGCCCGATACCCGCCGCGGGATCCTCGGCTTTCGACACGCGTCATGGTGGATCTCGTCCCAAGAGCGTGAGTCGGCGGGGGTGCCCTTGGCGGGCCAGCTCGCGAAGATGTCGCAAGACGACGAGGCCGACGAGGAGATCAAGGGAGCACTCGAACAGGCGGTTGCCATTCTGAAGCGATGCCTGCCCGCACCCGATGCACTCGCCAAAGGCGTGACTCTCTTTCCACTGGCGGGCGTCACCCCGGGGCTTGCGGGGCTTATGCTCGAAACCTCAAGGTATGGGGTGCTCGTCTGCGGGGACGCGGTCCCAACGGCGTCTCATTTGGATCGAGGGCAGGTGCTCCCCGAGGCGGTCGATATCGAGGCCGCACGGCTGAGCCTGACAGAAGCCGTTGAGGTGGCGGACTTCATGGTTTGCGGACGTGACAACGTGATCCCGAACCTTGCCAGGCAGGTGTTTTGAGGGTTCTTCTAGAATCTAAATTGAATCCAAAAACGCGACAATTGGCCGGTCTTCACGCGAAAATCGGAATAATTTGCAAGATTTTCGGACCCGAATCGGATAGCTTGTACCAGTTGTCTCGGTCGGATGAAGGAGAGGGTTATCGGCGAAGTGGGCGTCCAGCTGCCGCGGTGTGCGGCGACGCCGGTTCCTCATCGTCTTGCCGGGTTCAATGCGGAGGATGATCATATGAATTCTGGGATGTTCCGTCGGGCCCTCGTGGGCGTTTCTTGCGCGTTGGGTGTGGCGTTGATGTCGTCCGCGGGCCTTGCCGCGCCGGTGACGTCCGCCTTTACGTATCAGGGTGAATTCACCAACGCCGGGGCCGTCGTGAACGGGACGGCGGACATGCGGTTCCGCCTGTACGACGCCGCCGCCGGTGGTGCGCAGGTGGGCGCGACGCTGGGTGCGACAAACGTTTCGGTGGTCAACGGCCGCTTCGCCGTTGATCTTGATTTCGGGATCGGGTCGTTCAACACGGGCCAGGCCCGTTGGCTCGAGATCGAAGTGCGGACCCCGGCCGGCGCGGGCGTGTACACGCTGCTCACGGGCCGCCAGGCGGTTCGTCCCACGCCTTTCGCGCTGTACGCGCTGAGCGGCAACCCGGGCCCCACCGGTCCAGCCGGTCCTCAGGGTCCTCAGGGTCCGCAAGGCCCTACTGGTCCGACGGGAGCGACCGGAGCGACGGGTCCTCAGGGTCCTCAGGGTCCGCAAGGGAACACGGGAGCAACGGGAGCCACTGGGCCGGCCGGGCCTCAAGGCCCCGCTGGTCCACAAGGCCCCACGGGGGCGACGGGCGCAACCGGTCCTGCCGGTGCGTCGCCTTGGACGCTCAGTGGCCTGAATACCAACTACACGCAGGGCGACGTCAGCATCGGCACCGCCAGCGCGGGCTACAAGCTGCGTGTCGATGACACAGGCGGGATCGCCATCGGTGCGAACACGAACAACACCCTCGGAATCGCTTACGGCTACTACGCAAACATCACGGGAACCGACGCCTCTAACACGGGTTACGGCCTGTACGTCGCGAACCTCAACCCCACCGGCCGTGGCGTTTACGTCGACATGAACGCCACCACGGGCGTCAACTATGCCCTGCGTTCGTTCGTTGATAGTCCCGACGGGTTCGGCGTGTACACTGTGAAGAGTGCCACCACGGGCACGAACCCCGCGCTCTACGCCTCGTCCGCTTCAGCCGCCGCCAACTCCATCGGCATCCACGGGCTCATGACCACCACCGCGGGCGGTGGTTTCTCCACCGCGGTTCGCGGGCAGCACAACAGCACCAGTGGCGGCGGGATCGGCGTCTGGGGTTCGCACGCCGGTGGCGGGTACGGCGTTTACGGAACCTCCGTCAGCGGGCTCGCCGTCTTTGGCGACTCGACCAGCGGCACCGGCGTGCATGCCGATTCTAATAGCGGCTACGGCCTCCGCGCCGCATCCTCGAGCAACTACGGCGCGTACATCACGTCCGTGACCAACATCGGCGTTCGCGTCGACGGCGGCAGCTACGGCGGGTACTTCACCTGTGATACCGGCGGGTGGGCCGTCTACGCCGAAGTCGGCACAGGGACCGGCGTCCGCAGCCGCGCCACCGGCACCGGCTGGGGCGTCTACGGGTACTCAGCCAGCGGGATCGGTGTGTACGCCGACGCTGGCGCGGGCGGCACCGCCCTCTACGTCAACGGCACCGCGTCGGTGGACATCCTCACCATCCGCGGCGGCGCCGACCTCGCTGAGAAATTCGAAATGACCGGCGAGGTCGCCCCGGGCATGGTCGTCATGATCGACGACGTCAAGGTCGGCGGGATGGTCCCCGCGTCGGGCAAGTACAACAAGAAGGTTGCCGGCGTCATCTCCGGGGCCAATGAACTCAACGCCGGTATGGTGTTGGGCAACTTCGCTCACAACTCCAAGGACGCCCACCCCGTGGCCCTCACCGGCCGCGTGTGGACATATGTCGACGCGACCGAGAAGGCCGTCGAGGCCGGTGACCTGCTCACCACCTCGGACACCCCCGGGTACGCCATGCCCGTGATCGACGACGCACAGGCCCACGGCAGCACCATCGGCAAGGCCATGTCCAAGCTCGAAAAAGGCCAGAAGGGTCTCGTGCTCGTCCTCATCAACCTCCAGTAATCCTGTGAATCAGCCCAAAATGAAAGGAGATTCACGATGAACGTTCTCAAGAGATTCACGCTCGCCGCGTGCCTGGCCTCTCTGGCCGGGGCCGCGATGGGCGATGGGGGAAAGCCGCTGTTTAGCCGCGGCACGCTCCCCGAAGACTTCCGGCTTGGCACCGGCGCGGTGTCGGCAATGGCCGTCACCCCGGACCTCGAACTCATCAAGTCCGCACACGTCGATCAACTCATCCGTATCGAGGTTGAGCCCGGCGTGTGGTACGACGCCACCATCACCCGTGTCAACAAGGACATGGCCACTCAGACGGTGGTGGTCGGGCGGCTCGAGGGCGTGAGCGAAGGCAGTTTCATGCTCGCTCGCGTCGACGATGCCGTTGCGCTCAACGTCCGTATCCCAACACTCGAGAAGCTGTACCGCTTGCAGTACGTCAGAGATGGCCTGCACGCGGTCACCAGGCTCGATGAGGCATTGCTCCCCGACTGCGAGGGGACGGCTCAGAACCCCTTGGCGAGCATCCCGCAAGAGCCCGCTACAGAAGACGACGACGATTACGCCGGGCCCGATGCCGGCGACGGCGGGTTCGGTGGTCGAGACGCGGGCGGATGCTTCGGCGCCACCCGTCCCATTCTCGACACCATGATCGTCTATACGGACGACGCCCGCGTGGCCGCGGGCAGCACCAGCGCCATCCGCGCCGAATGCGTGCTCGCGATCGAAACCACCAACGAGAGCTACGTCAATAGTTCGATCTCCGCCCGGGCCAGGCTCGTCTACTGCGCGGAAGTGAGTTACAACGAAACCGGTGGCAGCTTCAACGATCACCTCGATCGTCTCACGGACCAGAGCGACGGGATCCTGGATTCCGTTCACACCACGCGGGATACCTACAACGCCGACATCGTCGCGATGTTCATTGCCGACACCGAGTCGGGAGGCCTGGGTTGGTGCCGGGTCGACAATCAGGATTACAGCTTCAGTGTGACGCTGTGGAGCATCGCCGCTTCAAGCTTCGTCCACGCCCACGAGACGGGACACAATCTCGGGTGCGCCCACGACCGGGCCAACGCCGACTGCGGCCCGAGCTATACCTACGGGTACGGCTGGCGCTTCAACGGCAACAGCGGGACTCAATACCGCACCGTCATGTCCTACGCACCGGGTTCGCGTATCGCGCACTTCTCGAACCCCAACCGCACGTTCGACGGCGTCGCCACCGGCGTCGCCGCAGGGCAGGCCAACGAGGCCTACAACGCCGCCGTCATCAACAACCGCGACACCATCATCGAGGCGTTCCAGTTGACCCGCTACGACATCTACGTGAACTTCGCGTACGCCGGCGTTGAAATCGGCACCGCCACTCTGCCCTACAACAGTATCTCTGAGGGCGTTGCAACGATCGGCACCGGTATCAACGCCGGTGAGCTGCCCACCCTCTACGTCCGCACTGGAACCTCGAACTACACCGGCACCATCAGCAAACCCATGACCATCCGTGCGTGCAGCGGTCGGGTCAACATCGGCGGAACCCCCTAACCCTAACGGACCTTTAATTGTGTTGAGTTCACTGAATTCATGAGACTCAGGCCGCGCCGATCTCGCTATGTAGACGGGCGACCCTCGTGTATCATGAATCGGACTACTGAAAGGAACACGTCATGCGAATCTCGATGACGACTCAGACAGTGTGTGTGCTCGGGGTGCTTGCCGGTGCGGCTTCGTCCGCCGCGGCTCAGCCCTTCGAGATCAAGTGGTACACGATCGACGGCGGCGGAGGCCGCTCGACCGGTGGAACCTTCGCCATCTCCGGGACCATCGGCCAGCCCGACGCCGGAGACCTCACCGGCGGCACCTTCACCATCCGCGGCGGGTTCTGGGACCCACCCTCCCCCGTGTCCTGCCCAGCGGATTTCAACGGCGACGGCTTCGTCGACATCTTCGATTACGACGATTTCGTGACCTGTTTCGAGGGTGACGTCTGCCCTCCGGGTAAGACCGCCGACTTCAACAACGACGGCTTCCCTGACATTTTCGATTACGACGACTTTGTGCTCGCGTTCGAAACCGGGTGCCTGTAACCCGTTCGTAGAATATTAGGTTGATCCAAGGGCCGTCCGTTGGGCGGCCCTTTTTTCATGTGCCAAGTATTGTGGTTGTCGCAACTTCTCGGCCCATCAAACCGAAACTATGCTGCCCGGAGGCGGCGCTGGGTCGCCCCGAAATGCGAGGAGATTGAGATGAAACAGGTGTGTTCGGCCCTGGTGGCCGGTGTGCTGGTTGCCGCGGCTGGTCAATCCGTGTTCGCGCAAGCGGCGTTTACACAGATTTCGACGGGGTTGGTGAGCCCGGTCTTTGCGGCGGCGGCTCCGGGAGATTTCACCCGGTTGTTCATCGTCGAGAAAAACTCCGGGACGTCGGGGCGGATCCGCGTGCTCAGAACTACCACCAACACGCTGGTCGGGACTCCCGCTCTGAGCGTTCTGAACGTGTCGACCGCCAATGAGCAGGGCCTTCTGGGGCTCGCGTTCCACCCGAATTATGTCGCCAACCGCTTGTTCTATGTGAATTTCACGAATTCCACGGGCAACACCGTGATCCGTGAGTATCGCATGCGGGCCGACAACCCAGAGGCCGCGGATTCCACGTACACCCCGCGTGACCTGCTCACGGTCGTGCAGCCTCAGGACAACCACAACGGCGGGTGGATCTCGTTTGGCCCCGACGGCATGCTGTACATCGGAATGGGCGATGGCGGCAACGGCAACGACACAGGGACCGGGCACACCTCGGGCACGGGCAACGCACAGGACGTCACGAACAACCTGCTGGGTAAGATGCTGAGGATCGACGTGAACCGAGATGATTTCCCGGGCGACACCACCAAAAACTACGGGATTCCCACGGGCAATCCGTTCAATGGGGTCAACGGCGACCGCGAGATCTGGAGCTACGGCCTCCGCAACCCGTGGCGGAATTCGTTCGACCGGGTCACGGGTGAGTTATGGATCGCGGATGTGGGGCAGGATGCTTGGGAGGAGATCAACCGCGAGCCTCGCAGTACGGCCGGGCGGAACTACGGGTGGCGCTGCATGGAGGCTCAGGTTTGCACGGGGTTGAGCGGGTGCACATGCAACAGCGCGTCGTTGACGCTTCCCGTGCACTCGTATCAGCACGCGTCGGGCCGGTGTTCGGTGACCGGTGGGTACGTGTATCGGGGCTGCGCGATCCCGGATTTGTACGGGCAGTATGTGTTCGCAGACTATTGCACGGGCGAGGTGTGGCGACTGAACCCCTCGAATAACCAAGTGACGCTGATGTTCGACTTCACATCGTTGATCTCGTCGTTCGGGGAGGACGCGTACGGCGAGCTAGTGTTCACCGGCGCGAACGGGAGGGTGTACCGCATCACTCGCAGCGGCGGCACGGCGCCGACGGATTGCAACAACAACGGCCGCCCGGACTGCTGGGACATCGTCGACGGGTCGTCACAGGACCGCAACGCGAACGGAGTGCCGGATTCGTGCGAGCCGCCGTGCCCGGCGGATTTCAACGGCGACTTCTTCCTCGACGGGTTTGATTACGACGACTTTGTCGCGTGTTTCGAGCTTGGGACGTGCCCACCCGGGAAGACTGCGGACTTCAACGGGGACGGCTTTGCCGATGGTTTCGACTACGACGACTACGTGCTGGCGTTTGAGACCGGCTGCCCGTAAGCGAGTCTGGGTCGTCACGGCTCAGGCCGGGCGTGCGTAGAATCACCGGCACGCGGTTGGCGTGCTCATCGGAGATTTCGCATGCTGCATTCGTCCTGGCGTTCTTCATCGGTTCTTGTCATGGCCGCGGCGGCCGTTGCCCTGTCGGGGTACTCGGTGGTGAGGGCGCGCCCGGTGGTGGTTCAGGCGGCCCCGACGGCGGTGGGGATCGTGGACCTCGAGCGTCTGATCGGTTCATTGGCCGAGGTGAAGAGCCAGCAGGCCAACATGGACAAGCGTGGAGAAGAGCTGCAGGTTCAGGTGAACGAGATCAAGAAGGCGTTCGAGACGGCAAAGAGCGAGTTCGATGTCGCCGCCGCGAATGACCCGAAGAAGCTCGAGAAGCGGTTCCGTGCTGAGGAGCTTGCGGTGCGATTCGAGTCGCACAAGCAGGGGTTGACTAAGGTGATGGCGGTCGAGCGCGGACAGTACATCCGTTCGCTGTACGCTCGCATCACCGATGCGGTGGAGAAACTCGCCAAGCAGCAGGGGCTTCAGCTCGTGACGCTCGATGACCGTTCGTTCAAGGTTCCCGGCGAGGCCGGGCTGACCGATACCCAGCTCAATCAAGTGATCCAGAACAAGAAAGTGCTTTTCGCTGAGAACTCCGTGGATCTGACCGATCAGCTCGCACAGCTCATGAACAACGAATTCAGCGCCGCGGGCTCGAAGAAGTAACGGGCACACGGCATGACTTACCACGATCCAACGCGCGGGCCGCTCACCAGCGGCTCGCTCGCTTCCAAGGTCGGCGGCCGCGTGATCGGTCGCGACGACCTCCCCATCACGGGCCTCGAAACGATGGAGCGGGCTGGCCCCCATCATCTGACTTTTATCCGGAACCAGATGTTCGCGGAGCTGTGGCCCGGCTGCAAGGGGGGCTCGGCGTTGATCAGCGAGCGTCTGCTGACGGGCGGTGAACTGGCCGGGCACGATGCCGCGACGCGCGCGCTTGTGGTGGTGCCTGACGCAGATTTGGCGCTGAATATCGCCCTTGAGTTCTTTGCTCCGCAGCACCGCCCGTTCGCGGTCGGGATTCATCCTGCCGCGACGATTGATGCGACGGCGTCGATCGGTGAGGGCGTTTCGATCGGCCCTCACGCCGTAGTGGGCGCGGACTGTGTGATCGAAGACGGCGTGAGCATCGGGCCGGTGTGCGTGGTGGGCCGCGGGGTTCGCATCGGCGCGGGAACGGTGTTGCACCCGCGCGTGACGATCTACGACGGGTGCGAGATCGGTCGCAAGTGCGTGCTGCACAGCGGCGTGGTGATCGGGGCAGACGGGTTCGGGTATCGCCCGGATCCGTCTGGTCAAGGATTGATCAAGGTGCCCCAGATCGGGAACACAGTGATCCACGACGCCGTCGAGATCGGGGCCAACAGCTGCGTCGATCGCGCAAAGTTCGGCTCTACGATCGTCGGCGCTGGGACGAAGATCGACAACCTCGTGCAGATCGCCCACAATTGCCGAATCGGTCGGTGCTGCGTCATCTGCGGCGGCTCGGCCTTGGCGGGGTCCGTCGAACTCGGCGACGGCGTGATGGTCGCGGGACAGGCCGGCATCGCCGATCAGATCAAGGTCGGTGCCGGCGGGCAGGTCGGCGCACAGTCGGGCGTGTTCCGCGACGTGAGCGCGGGTGAACGAGTGCTCGGTACACCCTCGTACCCTGCGAAGGACACGTTGCGGCTCTGGGGGCTGACCCAGCGGCTCCCGGACGTCATCCGTGATTTCATGACCCGTGAGCGTGCCGGCAAAACCACCAAGCGGTAGCCGTCGTACGCTCGGCCATGCGGCGTTGCACTCTCAAATCCCGGGCCTTGTTCGATGGAGTCGGCTTGTTCACGGGGCGGCGCGCATCGGTGGTCATTTCGCCATCGGCCTCGGGGCTGTGCTTTGTGCAGGGGGGACAGGCCGTCACTGCGTGTGTGACGTCGCTCGTCGGTGACACGGCGCAGACGCCGTTTCCGGCCGGAGTAGCCGCGAGGAATACGACGCTCGTTTCCCGCGTTGGCATCATCGCGACGGTCGAGCATGTGCTCTCCGCCGTCGTCGGGCTCGGGATCACTGATGCACAGATCGAACTTGGTGGAACAGAAGTGCCCATCATGGACGGGTCCTCGGAGCCAATCGTGGAGGCGATCGCCGCGGCGGGCGGGCTCGTGCAGCTTCCCGGGGATGCGTTGCCCGTCGTTCTCGGGCGTCCGGTCGAAGTCTGCGGCCCCGGTGGCGCAACGATCATCGCGACTCCGCGAGAGCATCCCGGGTGGAGCTGCTCGTACACGATCGATTACGGCGGCCGCGGCGGGATCGGGGAATGCACCGTGTCGTGGGACGGGCGAGCGGCGACGTACCAGGTTGATGTTGCGCCGGCGCGGACGTTCTGCTTGCGATCAGAAGCAGAGGCGATGCGGGCCAGAGGGCTTTTCTCGCATCTGACGCCGCGCGAGATGCTCGTGCTCGACGACGAGACGGGCGTGCCCATCGAGAACTCGCTGCGATTTCCCGACGAACCGGCCCGGCACAAGCTGCTCGACTTGATCGGCGACCTCGCATTGCTGGGGAGACCGTTGCAGGCCGACGTGCGTGCCGAGCGTTCTGGTCACGCGCTGACGCACGAACTGTGCCGGGCGATTCTGGCGCAAGAAAGAACCCCCGACTGAGCCGGGGGTTCGAGTGTGTTCTGCGCGAATGAAATGAAGGAGCGGGGTTACTTTTTCTCGGCGAGGATGGCGGCCTGAGCGGCCGCGAGCCTAGCGATGGGCACGCGGAAGGGCGAGCAGCTCACGTAATCGAGCCCGGCCTTGTGGAAGAAGTGGACGCTCTTGGGGTCGCCCCCGTGCTCGCCGCAGACGCCGACCTTGAGTTCGGCTTTCTGGGAAGCCTTGGCGGCGCGGCCGTTGCGAGTGGCCATTTCGACGAGTTGCCCGACGCCGGTCTGGTCGATCGACTGGAACGGATCGACGGTCAACAGCTCTCGCGACAGGTAGTCGGGGAGGAAGCTGTTGATGTCGTCGCGGCTAAAGCCGAACGTCATCTGCGTCAGGTCGTTGGTCCCGAAGCTGAAGAAGTCGGCGACCTCGGCGATCTCGCCCGCGGTGAGCGCGGCGCGAGGCACCTCGATCATCGTGCCGATCTTGATGTCAAGGCGCGGCTTGAAGTCCTCCTCGACTTTGACCTTGGCGATGGTCTCTTCCGTCAGCTTGCGGAGGAATTCGAGCTCGGCCCGTGTGCCCACGAGGGGGATCATGATCTCGGGCATCGCCTTGATGTTGCTGCGGATGCACTCGATGGTGGCCTGAACGATCGCACGGACCTGCATCTCGAGGATTTCGGGGTACGTCACGCACAGCCGGCACCCGCGGTGCCCGAGCATCGGGTTGGCCTCGTGCAGCATGCTCACACGCTGGCGGACTTTGTCCGCCGAGACGCCCATCGTCTTGGCCAGCTCGGCCTGCTGCTTGTCGTCGTGAGGGACGAACTCGTGCAACGGGGGGTCGATGAGGCGGATCGTGACGGGGAAGCCCTTCATTGCCTTGAAGATCCCGACGAAATCCTCCTGCTGGTATGGCAGCAGTTTGTCAAGAGCCTTGACGCGGGCCTCGACGCTCTCCGCGAGGATCATCTCTCGCATGGCCTTGATGCGGTCGCCCTCGAAGAACATGTGCTCAGTACGGGTCAGGCCGATGCCTTCGGCGCCGAAGTCGCGAGCCCGTTGAGCGTCAGCGGGTGTGTCGGCATTCGTGCGGATGCCCAAGGTGCGGTACTTGTCGGACCACCGCATGATCGTGGTGAAGTCGCTGGAAAGCTTGGGCTCGACCGTAGGGATCGAGCCCGCGAAGACTTCGCCCGTCGCGCCGTCGATGGAGATCGTGTCCTTGCTGGTGAACGTCCGACCACCGACGGACATGACACCTTTGGCGGCATCGATGAGGATGTCGCCCGCGCCGACGACGCAGCATTTACCCCACCCGCGGGCGACGACCGCCGCGTGGCTGGTCATCCCGCCGGTGCTGGTCAGAATACCCGCCGAAGTGTGCATTCCCTCGACGTCTTCGGGGCTGGTTTCCTTTCGGACGAGGATCACGGCCTCGCCGGCCTTGCCGCGGCGGACGGCGTCGTCGGCGGTGAAGGCCAGCTTGCCGACCGCGCCACCCGGGGAGGCGGGCAGCCCCTTGGCGATCATGTCGCCGCTGGCGTTAGCGATCTTCTTCTTGGTCTGGTCGAAGCTCGGCAGAAGAAGCTGCGTGAGGTCGCCCGCGGGGATGCGGACGAGGGCGACCTTCTCGTCGATGAGCCGTTCTTTCACCATGTCGCACGCGATCTTGACGGCGGCCTGCCCGGTGCGCTTGCCCGTGCGGGTCTGGAGCATGTACAGCGTCCCACGCTCGATGGTGAACTCGATGTCCTGCATTTCCTTGTAGTGCTTCTCAAGCTTGTTCTTGATGTCGAGAAGCTGGTGGTAGACTTTTTTGTTCCACTTCGACATCTGCTCGACGGGCTGGGGCGTGCGGATCCCCGCCACCACGTCCTCGCCTTGCGCGTTGATGAGGAACTCGCCGTAGAAATCGTTGTCACCGGTCGAGGGGTTGCGGGTGAAGGCGACGCCCGTGCCCGAGTCTTCGCCCATGTTCCCGAAGACCATCGACTGGATGTTGACGGCGGTGCCCGTGAGCCCGCTGATGCCTTGGATGCGGCGGTAGGTGAGCGAGCGTTCGCCGTTCCAGCTCTTGAAGACGGCCTCGATGGCGAGTTCGAGCTGCTTGAACGGGTTCTGCGGGAAGTCTTCGCCCACGTACTTGCGGTAGACCTTCTTGTATTCTTCGCACAGCTCGACGATGCCTTCTTCAGGAACATCCGTGTCGATCTTGGCGCTGTAGCGGCTCTTGACCGCGTCGAAGGCTTTCTCGAAGTGGTGGTGATCGCAACCCATGACGACGTCGCCGAACATGTTGATCAGGCGGCGGTAGGCATCGAACGCGAAGCGTTTGTTGCCCGTCGACGACGCAAGGCCTTCGACCGCTTGATCGGTGAGCCCGAGGTTGAGGATGGTGTCCATCATGCCCGGCATGCTGACCGCGGCCCCCGAGCGAACGGAGACCAGCAGCGGGGTCTCGGTGGATCCGAATTTCTTGCCTGTCTCTTTCTCGAGCATGGCAATGTTCTTGTGAACCTCGTTCATCAGCCCGTGGGGGAGACGCTGCCCGTTGCGGTAGTACGACTGGCAGGTGTCGGTGGTGATCGTGAACCCGGGTGGCACGGGAAGACCGATGGAGGTCATGTCGGCCAGGTTTGCACCCTTGCCGCCCAGAACGAGCTTCATGTCGGCCTTGCCCTCGGTCTTGGTGCGACCGAAGTAGTAGACCATGCGACCGGGTTTATTCCTCATGGCGGGGGCAAGCAGAGCAACCTCGGCAGGGAGCTTCTTTGTCGCCTTGCCCGCAGCGGCCTTCTTCATCGGAGCAGTATTGGTCGGCATGATGTCCTTCTTCCCGCGTAAGTGAAGCGGGATCAACCGCTTGCGTACCGTTCGGTGGTCACGCCCGTCGACCCGAAGCCGGGGGCTTGGCACCGCCGATCCGGGCGGCACGTTTCTTTTTGTTCGTGGAACGTTCGGGCTCCGCGCCCGCCGCTCCCACAGGAGATAAGTCTAGGAACGCCACCGGTCGCTGGCGACTCCGGCCGAAGCGTGGCGTCGTTCCTCGCGATTCGAGGTTTACGATCCGGCCTGGTGAACGCCCCTTCGACACTCCCGCCGATGGATCTTCAGGACATCACTCTGGACGTGCGCGGTTCACCGGCGGATGTGTTGTCGTCGTGGTCCCGGGGGGTGCCGGTTGCCGCCTGGGGAGTCGGACCTGATGCCAATTGGTCGCGGTGGGCGATCATCGCACCGGTGGTTGAGGCTCGCACGATTCGCGTCGTCGAACCCGCGGAGGTGGAGTTATGGTTTCCAAAGCCGAGTGGCGCCTCTCTCGATACAAACCCTGATCATCCACGGTTTCGATCGGGCTGGCTCGGGTGGATGTCGTACGACGTGGGCGAGGTCATCGAGCCCAAGGCCAAGACCGTTTCTCGCGGTGCGCTTGATTGGCCTTTGGCGATGTTTCAGAGGTGCGAAGGGGCCTGGTGCTTTGATAAGCTACGACGTCGTTGGTGGGCGACAGGGGAGTGCGTCGGGCGGCTTCCGCCGAACAGCACGGAGCAACACGAACCTGCCGCGCTCGCTCTTGCGATCGCCTCGGGCGATCGTGATCGTTATTGCGGGGCGGTTGATCGGGTGATCGAGTACATCCGCGCGGGGGACGTATACCAAGTCAATCTCGCTCGTCGGCTTGTCGGCGAGTTTACGGGCGGGTTACTAAGTGCCTTTGCAGACCTTGTCCGCGGCGCGGCTCCGTGGTACGGCTCGTACCTCTGCGACACGCACGGCCCCACGCGCCGGGCGGTGCTCTCCGCGAGCCCGGAACTCTTTCTGAGCATCGATCCCGGATCCCGCGAGATTTTCGCCAGACCGATGAAAGGGACGCGTCCGCTGGAACGTGCCGACGAGCTTCGAGACAGCGCCAAAGACCGGGCCGAGCTGGCGATGATCGTGGATCTGATGCGGAATGATTTAGGCCGCGTGTGCGAGCTGGGGTCGGTGGTGGTGGACGATGCACGTACGATCGAGACACACGGGGCGTTGTCTCAGGCGGTGGCCACGGTACGGGGCAGGATCCGAGACGGGCGATCGTTGGGCGGGCTTGTTGCGGCGTGCTTTCCGCCGGGGAGCGTGACGGGGGCGCCGAAGATCCGAGCGATGCAGATCATCGACGAACTCGAAGGGAACCGCCGTGGACCGTATTGCGGGTGTGTCGGGTACGTGTCCGACAGCGGGCACGCCGAGTTCAGCGTGTCGATCAGGACATTGATGGTCTCGGGAGAGGCCGTCTCTGGCCTCGGCGCCGACGCGGTGCGCAGCGCGACAGCTCAGTACTGGGTCGGCGCTGGGATTGTCGCCGACAGCACGCCCGATGAAGAATGGAAAGAGACGGTGGCGAAAACATCGGCACTGCGGTCTATGTCGGCGGGGGTGACGATGGCGGACGTTTCAATGGTCGATGGGCTGTGAGGCGGTCGTCTCGCGTTGCCACACAATGACGTCGTAGTTATTCTTGGGCACACACGGGTAGAACTGCTGGAGTGTGGCGAGCGCTCCGATGCTTCGCATCGAGATCGAGGTGGCGGCCCATTTGGTCGCGGGGTCGTCGGCCTTGGAATCCCGGATATCGATGAGCGCGTTGCCGAGCCCCGCGTCAGAGAAAACCCGCTCGATCGACTTTTTTAGTGGAGAGATGAGGGCGTTGTCGCGTTTGAGTCCGGAGCCGCCCATTCTTGCGGCGGTGTAAGTCCCCGTGCCGGTGGCGAATCCGAAGACGATCATGTCCTTGCCGAGAGATTTGTCGAGGTGCCCGCCCATGGACTTCATCGTCATGTACCCGCCCTTGCTGACGTGCCCGTTGTGCGCCCAGATAACACCCTTCTTGCCGGGGTTCTGATCGAGGATCCATAGGAAATTTGCCGCCATGCTCTCGTCGCGGCTGTTGAACCCGTTCTCGCTGGCGTGCATCGCGGCGCACTGGGCGACGACGCGGAGGTTCTGGATGGCCCATTCGGCTTCCGATTCACCGGTCTTGGCAATCAGAGCGCCACGGGCTGTCTGCGCCTTGGCGAGTGCCGCGTTGGCGTTCGCGCTCGCCGCCCGCACATCGATCGGAGGCTTGACGGGCGCCGTCCGTGTGATCTCAAGGCACTTCTTTCCGCCGTGCGGATCCTGCTCGGTTCGCTTCATGTCGTAGTTGCCCGAGAGCCCAACGAGGTACTGAACGGCGTCGTTCTCGAAATCGAAACTGAACTGCGACTTGTTCTCGTAACGCTCGCCGTCGAGGGTGATCTCAACATCGTCGAACCACACGGTCCCCGAGCCGCTCAGGATAAATCCGAAGCCCACGTACCCGGCGTCTGTAGGCACGTCGATTTCAATCTCGTATCGTGTCCAGGGAGTCGTCCCCTTGACCGCCTGTTTTTGCGTGCTCGCAAAGGCACCGGGCTTGGAATCAACATCGGCCCGCGTCCAGAGCGCGATGTAATCGCTGACGTCGTTGGTCTTGGCCCACGCGGATATTCGGAGCTTCTTTCCCCTCACGGCGTCGGTCGGAAAGGTTCCGGTTGCTGTGCCCCAGTTTCCGTCGGATGTCCCGCCACCCTGCAGATGCCTCGAGGTGGCCACCACGTCTTCGCACGCGTTCTTCACGAGGTCGGCCAGGGCCGGGGCGTGCTTGGTGAAGTACTCGGTGGCGATTCTTGCGGCCACATCGGGCGTCTGCATGTCAAACCCAGTGAACGTGATGGGAGCCTTGTCCGGGTGGGCTTTGTTCCAGGCCCGCATCCACTCAACCATCATCAGAACTTCCTGTGTACGCCACGTCCAGAAGTACATCCCGGCGATGAGCTTCTTGGGGTCGCCCTTGCCGTCGATCACGTACTCGTTGAGCGCGTACGACTCGGGCATGTTGGCCTCGATCGAGAAGATATTGAACCCCTTTTTCTCCACGAGGTATTCGAAGAGACGGTGCTTCATTTGGAAGGCTTCGCGGGTGCCGTGCGTGGGCTCTCCAAGAGAAACGACGCGGGCGTCGCCGACGATTGAATCGAGCCCGGCGAGGTCGTCGAACCCGTTCCCTGCCTCTGGGGTCTTGAACACGATCGCGTTGGCATTGAGCCAGTCGCCGGCGGGGTTCTTCTTGGAGTCTGTCCCCGTTGAAGGAGCCGGCGTGGGCTCGCTCGGAGGGTTTGGGGTGGTGGTTGGGGTCTGGGCCAGCGAGGGGCAAGCCAGGCCGGCGAGCAGGATGAGTTTTGTCATCGAGGTCACGGTGCGGGACTCGGGCATCATCGGCTCCTCTGCGGACATGTTGGCTACAAGGTGAGGTGTGCGGCCGTCGTTCTACCGGGACAGCCTCACCAGGTTACATGGTATTCTGATGCGATGCTGGCCCCCGACACCCTATCGGATGACCTCCTCCCGCGTCCGGCGGGACTTCGGGAAGCACACGCCCATCTGGCGTGGCATGGCCGCTCGCTAGGCATGCTCAACGTGTCGGCGAGTCGATCGCTCGCAGAATGTCTGGATGCCGTTCGCTCCCAGGCAGAGGGCATGCGAGCACGAGGTTCAACGGACTGGCTGATGGCGGTTCAGATGCGCGTGGAAGCATGGGATGAGCCCCGGTGGCCCTCGCGGATTGATCTGGACCGTGCATGTCCGGACCGGCCCTGCTGGGTGCTTTCGTTCGATCATCACAGCCTGGCGGCAAACTCCGCCGCGCTGGCTTCGGCGGGGCTTTCCGAGGGTTCGCCCGATCCCCCGGGAGGAGTTCTCATGCGCGGCGATTCGGGCGAGCTGACCGGGGTGTGTCTCGAGGCGGCTGCGGGGTTGGTCCGGGCCGCCGCGGCGGAGCCCTCGCGAGACGAGCTCAAGACCCACGTCCGCACCGCACTGATCGACCTGCTTCACCACGGGTTCGTGGAGGTTCATGACCTGCTGGCTCAGCCTTGGCTGCCGTGCGTGCTTGCCGAGCTTCACGATGAGGGCTCCATTCCTGTGCGGGTTGGTCTCTTTGCGCCGATGGACGGGTTATCGGCAATGGCTCGGGATCGATCGAACTGGGAGAGGCCCGGGCTGCGGCTTCTGGGCGGGAAGGTGTTTGTCGATGGCACGCTGAACGCGAGAACCGCATGGACACTGTCCCCGTACCGCGACGCCTTGCCTCAGCACCCGTGCGGGACAGGACTGATGACGCGCGAAGCTCTCGCGGGAGCGATCAAGGCGTGTCGCAGTCTCGATCTCGGACTGGCAGCGCACGCGATCGGCGACGCGGCGGTGCGGGCGTGTCTGGACGCGGTCGAACTCGCGGGGCGATCGCCGGACTCGCCTGAGGTGCGGATCGAGCACGCCGAATTAGTTGACGAGGCCGATGTGCCTCGCTTTGCGCAGCTTGGCGCGGTCGCGAGCGTACAGCCTTGCCACTTGCTGTACGATATCGAAGCGCTTGAACGCGCGCTCCCTCATCGGCTCAGCCGGGTGTTGCCCCTGCGGGAACTGATCGACTCCGGGCTTGTCCCTGGGCGATCACTCGTGTTCGGATCCGACACGCCCATCGTCCGCCCGGACCCGGTAGACAGCATTCAGGCCGCCGTGGGGCGTGGGCGTGCAGATGGGCCCGGTCGTATTGCGCCCGAGCAGGCCATCACCGCGGCCGAGGCTCTGGCCGCGTTTGGTTGTCCGGATGCGAATGAGCCACGGGTCGCAGGGCCTACTTCGGGCGGCGCCAGTTTTTGATGATGTTCAAGAGCTGCGCGAACATGCCGGGCATGGCGGTGGTTCGCAAGCCGCCCGCGATGCCCTTGGGCATCTCATCGCGGCCGTGCTGGGCCTTGACGTTGCTTGCCAGGGCCTCTCCAAGACGGGTGTGCGGATCCCCGGATCGACCCGAATACTTCGTATAGATGCGTGGATCGATCGCCATGATTTCTCCCGTCGAGTGTGAGTATACCTCATAGCGCCCCCTCTGCGAGGGATTTCGCCCGGGGCCGGGGTGTTCCATATGATGCATCGGCAGACTATCGGAGATTGGGAGAGTCAGAGGCAGTGGGGGCGCGGCGCGGGATCGTTACCGCCGCCGGTCGATGAGGCACGGGTACGATGGAGGTGAAGCATGCGGTCGGACATCCGGTACAACAACATCATCGATGGCAACGAGGCAAAGGACGCCCAGGCCTTTGCCGACAACGCTCCCAACCTGCCCGCTGCCGAGATCGATGCCGATCGGTTTTACATTACCCAGCAGTACGGGCTCTACACCCCCGAGAATCACGATGTTTGGCGGGACCTGTTCGACCGTCGATGGGCGGTGCTCGAGCAGCAAGTCTCTCGGCAATTCATCGACGGCATGCGAGTGCTCAGGCTCACCCGCGACCGCCTGCCTCTTCTCGACGACCTCGTCCTCGACAAAGACATCACCGTCGCCGGCGGGCAGGTTCTCCGCAAGGGCACCAAGCTCGACGGGATCAACAAGTTCCTCAACGCCCAATCGAATTGGGCCTCGTACGGCGTGCCGGGGTACCTGCCCGCCAAAGCGTTTTTCGCGTGTCTTGCGCAGCGTGAATTTCCGACCACCGTGCTCATCCGCCCGCGCGAGGTCATGGACTACCTCCCCGAGCCCGACATCTTCCACGACGTCTTCGGGCATGTGCCGCTGCACACGCTCGCCGTCTTCGCCGATTTCCTCCAGACGTACGGCAAGGCCGCCCTGCTCTGCGAGGACGAGGCCCACATCACGCGCCTGGGGCGGCTGTTCTGGTTTACCGTCGAATTCGGGCTGATCCGTGAGAACGGCGAAGTGAAGGTGTATGGCTCGGGGCTCGTCAGCAGCCACGCCGAGAGCGAGTACGCACTGAAAGGCTCGTGGGAGAAAAAAGGGCAGTCCGCGGAGGATTGCACGCCCCGCCCGGTGGCGGAGTGGAGGCCGTTCGATCTCGACCGCATCTGCGAGACCGATTTCGAGATCGATCATTTCCAGCCGATATATTATGTGCTCGAGAGTTTCGAGCAGCTCCGCGACGCCATGAACCGCTACGCCGAACAGGTCGTCGGGACCAAAGCCCTGGCGGCGCTGTAATCACCTAATGAATCAGCGAATCTAATCTCAAGTGCTTACTTCTAAGGGAGTGAGGCTGTCGCCGCGCTTTTTTTCAATACAACGTTTGACGTTGTGCAGGAGGGGGGGGGGGGGGGTACACTCGTATGAGGGCTATCCACGATGAGCATCAACGCACTCAAAGTTCTGCTTGCAGCCGTCGCATTGTGCGGCCCCGCGTGGGCGGCGAGTGGTCAGCAAGCCGACATTGAACAGTGGCTCAGGTCAGAGTGGAAACGGGCCGAGACGTTCCCATCGTTGGGCCAGTTTGGTGTGAAGTATCGGTATGAGACACCCGTGGCACCGGGCGAACTCGAGCGACTGAAAGCGGAGATCGCACAGCACCCGGACCACCCGGGGAGGGCGCAGGCCAAACTTCTCGAATTTGCCAAAGACGGGTTCTTGGCAAAGCGGTGCTGCTTGTACATCGAGAACGAGTCGCTTTGGAGGATCTGCGAAGATAGAGCTGATGGTTCGTTTATCGATTTCGTTGCCGCACCCTGCCGAGAATGGCAACTCAACAAAAAGAGCTTCGCATATTCAACCCGGATGAGACTGGCAGTCAGGCACAACGCACGATCCATCAGTACACATCGGTAATTGACTTTCGATCCAACACAGTCGATGAGAAGTCGGCAACAGGTGATCGGACAACCAGAACGATTCGAACCGCAACGAAGACAGTTGAGGCAGGAAGTTCGTGGTTACGCCCACTCGGATGGTGCATTTGTTTCGTAATCGTTGGAACAATGATCTATCTCCGAACGCGTCGTTCGGCTGCATAGCTGCAGTAACATGAGTTTCAAGATGACCTCCATAATTATGGCGGGTCGGTTCTTTGCTCGACTATTCGTTGTGGCACTTCCTCGCACAACCGTGTTCGCATCGTGCTACGTCGTAGGTACATCCTTCTTGTGACGGTCGGTGCCATCCACCTCTTCCGGAGCAACCGAGTTCAACCCATACCGCAGGAGCATCTTTGATGCAGAATCCCAGGCGGGGCTTTACGCTGCTGGAACTCCTGCTCGTGGTGGTGCTGATCGCCACGCTGATCGGGCTTGCGATGCCGAGTTTGTCCGCATCGCGGTCTTCGGCCCGGATGGTCACCACCCAGGCACGGCTCCGCCAGTGCGGGCAGTTGTTGACCATATATGCCTCGGATTGGAAAGACGCGCACCCCTGCGTCTTCGATCCGTCGGCAACTTCGGCCGTCGTTCGGCTCTCCGGCGGGCGAAGCGTCGAGATCCCGTGGTACTTCATGCAGTCGTTCTATTGGCAGCTCGCACTCGTCGACGGCTACTTGAACGGCGACATGTCTCCCGATGTGTTGAAGCCGTCGGAACCCCCACCGCTGGAGCCGGACATGTTCGCCATGTCGTGTACGGCGTTTGCAGCGCCGGAGTTCTGGGATGTGGCGACTCGAACGGGAGAAAGGCAGTATCGCGCGACGCGCACGCACGATGTCACGTTCCCGGCGCACAAGGCAATACTAATCTCCATCTCGAACTTCGACATCGATCCAGATACGGGTCAGCCCTACTTCCCCGGGGGCAAGTCGCCGGACCCTGCCGTGCCGCTTCTGATGTCCGATGGATCCGTCCGTGTGATGGTCAAGTCGGCGATCAGGCCCGGTGTGTCGAACGGCGAGGGGGGATCCAGGGGATTTCTTCACGGCGCAGATTTCTACGCCGCACATCACACCATCAACGGGCTGCGGGGCCGAGACATTGAGTAGGCCGATCGTGAGGTCTACCGGTCGAGTTCCGCGGCCACGACGTTGATCGAGCCGATGATGGCGACGATATCGCTGAGCAGGTGCCCCTCGGTCAGCTTGGCCATCACCTGATAGTTGATGAAGCAGGGCGGGCGGGTCTTGACGCGCCACGGGCGGGGGGAGCCGTCGCTGACGATGTAGTACCCAAGCTCGCCGTTGGCGGTCTCGACGGCGTCGTAGCACTCAGCGACGGGCGCCTTCCAGCCTCGGTTGGTCATGATCAACTCGAAGTGCTGGATCAGCCCTTCGATCGACCCGTACACGTCCTTCTTGTTGGGCTTGACGAACTTGCTGTCTGCAAAGGCGTCCGCAGAGCCCCCGGGGATGGCGTCGATCAACTGCTCGATGATTTTGATGCTCTGGCGGATCTCTTCGCACCGCACCAGGTACCGCGTGTACGCGTCGCCCGTTTCCGTCACGGGCACGCTGAACTTCACGGCTTCGGCGCCGTTGGCGTCCCAGTTGTCGGCATAGCACAAGTACGGGGCGTCCTTCCGCAGGTCGCGTCGCACGCCGCACGAGCGGGCCATGGGACCCGTCATCCCCCAGGCGATGGCTTCGTCCTTGGTCATCACGCCGATGCCCTGCGTGCGGTCCATGAAAATGCGGTTGCGGTTGAGGAGCCCTTCGAGGTCGCCCAGCGCGTCGGGCACTTCCTTGAAGATCAGGTTTTTCACCATCCGCTTGAAGGTCTCTTCGTCGGGGAGGTCCTGCATCAGCCCGCCCACACGGGTCCAATCCGGGTGGAAGCGCTGCCCGCTGACGTAGTCGACCAGGTCGTAGATCTTCTCGCGCACGTTGAACGCGTAGATGAACCCCGTGAACGCGTTGAGGTCGAGCCCGGCCGCGCCCACGCACAGCAGGTGGTTCTGGATGCGTGCCACCTCGGCCATGATCGTGCGGAGAACCTTGCACCGCGGCGTGATCCCGATCCCAAAGAGCCGCTCCACGCAGTGGTGCCACGCGATGTCGTTGGCGATGGGCGAGAGGTAGTCCATCCGGCTGGCGATGGTGACGTACTGGTTGTAGTCGAGGGCCTCGCCGAGCTTCTCGAACCCCGAGTGCAGGTACCCGATGTGAGGCGTGCAGCGGGCGATCCGCTCGCCGTCGAGTTCGAGCACCAGCCTGAGCGTCGTGTGTGTGGCGGGGTGCTGAGGGCCGAAGTTGAGCACCCAGCGGTCGCCGGTATCGACGTGTTCCTTGAGATAGGACGTGGATTCGGCGTCGATCCCATAGGTGTCCGCGGGCTTGAGCGTGTAGGGCACGAGTGGTCCTTCCAAACCCCACGCCCGAACCGCCGGGAACCGGGGGCCCCGACTATAGGTTCCGTCGTTCGCATCGGGCGAGCCCGCGGCAGCGCCCACGCCACACGACCGCCGCTTCGCCGCCGCTCACCGCGTGTCACGACCCCGAACACCGTCCACCGTATGAGGCAGCGGGAGCTTGCCGGGGAAGTGGCCGCCGTAGGGGATGAAGACATTGGGATCCCCCGAGTCGCCGCCTTGGTACATGAGGTCGTCCTGAAATGTTGTAGCCGCCGCATGCCCATCGGAGAATCCCGTAGGGATCAGACTCATGGAATTGATGCCCGAACTGGCGTAGTCGAGAAAGACGAACTTCGCGCTCGGAAAGAGGACTTCGTCGATACGAACCGCTCGCAACTGTCGCGGCGGAAGCATATGGGTGGTATCGTTGTAATATTCAGGAGAGGCGAGAAATGAGCAGGCGTACAGATAGTCTGATCCCAACATCGGAACATCGGTACCAACACGATAGTAGTTGATCGGCGAAGCGAGTGACTTGTGCCATGGGTTTCCGTCGTAATACCCATCGGCTAGCGCGATATGCCATAATCCTGTCATGGAGAAGTAATTGCCACGCACTGCGATGCGTCGTGATAGGCACCTCACGACGCTGACCTCGCCCGGCCTAGGCGTGGTCGCGTAGGGCATCAACGACTTGAAGTCGTTCGCGTACATTGTGGCAATCGCAGAATGTCCGGCGAGGTTCGACAAGGACACGGTTGTTCTTCCCCGCTCGCGAATCCGCGCGAGCGAAGGAAGCGAGAGCGACACTAGAATTGCAATCAGCATCACGACGAGTATCGTCTCGACTAGCGTGAATCCCCTCGTTGAGGCAGCATTAAATGTTCGATGCTGGCCAAGATCGACTTTGGTACGATCGAGAGTACGGCTCATCAGAAGTGCTGTCATCATTATCGCATTTCGCACGAGCACTGCCTTCGCAGACTCGATACTTGCAAAGTACTTGGAAAGAAGTGCAAGGCACCCGCATTCTGGTGGCTGTGCAAGCGACCATTCGATGCAGTATGCTGAGGTGACAACCACAAGGAATCCAATGGCGAGCCACTCCGCCCGTGCCCGAGCCGCTTTCGAGAGCCACAGTCCGCCGAGTGCAAGCTCGAAGCAAGGCACCAGAAAGCCGATGAGCGGTATAGTCCGGGGCGGAACTATCATCCACGAGCCCAGTGTGTCTATGAACCTCGGCAGATCGAGGAACTTCGATAGGCTTGCGATCGCCAATGCGAGCATGACGACCGCAGCGCCAACCCTGGTGGCTTTGATCAGCATTGTCAGGCAGGCTGCCCAGTACACGGTCCGCCCGCAGTGCCAACTGGAGTGCAGAATCGCTCCATGCTATACGAGTACACGCAGATGCCGTTGGAATTGATTTCGTAAACATCCCACTTGCATTTCACGGTGTCGTCTGAAGGCACCTTCAGCAACTTACCAATGACACCGTTACCTGCACGATCGAAATGCGAGATCGTAGGATTGGAGGTAATCGAATCAGGACATCCAGGTCGGGTCAAATTCGGCAGGTCGCCATCAGGAAGGGTGCTGCAGCAGAATCTGTTTACGTTTATCCAGCAATCAGTGGCGAACACAACGCAGGGCACAGCAATAGCCATCGACAGAGCCACGAACGTTTGCATCTGAGTATTCATTGGTGATTCCTTTCTATGGATCAGCACTAAGAACGGTTTCTCACTCTGAGCACGCCTAGAACTAAGACGATCCCACCCGCGCAGATCCAACCAGCAATGCGGTAACTCTGTCTGGCCGAACCGATCGGAGTTTGCGAGTAGCTCAGCGTGGTGAGGTCGCCTGTACGGGGATCTTTCAGTGTGTAGTTTGGCTCGCTGCCTGCAAGATTTTCCACCATGGTGAACGTCACCGGGCCCCGGGACGGGTCTACCGCGTCAATCGCGGGCACGGCAGCAACGCTCTCGAATTCCTGATCACTCGTCGGCTCGGACGAGAGCAATTTGTAAATTCTGGCATCAGAAGCCAACCCAGCGTTCGCTATCTGGGTCGCCGTGACGACCGTCGCTAATTCGACGCCGTGAAACTCTGACCATGCATCAGCCGCAACGTGATACAAAACCATCGCCCCAGATCCAACAGAAGATAAGTCCGACTCGACAAGTCGTCCTCGACCTTGGCCGCTATCCCACGTTCCTCGGATCTCCAGCAGCCGAGGTTTGTCGCCGACTGTCATGGGGATAGCAACCCTCCACCGATCGCTGCCGAGCATTTCGAATGACGTCTCGGCTGGGAGGTCCTTGACCCCGCCTAGTCCGGCACCAAAGAAATTCTTGACCTCATAAAGAGCGGAGTTTGTTACCATCTGCACGTTGTGCCCGGGCTTCGCTTTCGCGCCCGTTGGCACTACAAATAACGTCTGTGGAGTCATCTTCCAGCCCACTTCGCCGTACGACACCGTGTCCACATACTCAGACCCCGACACGCTCAGTTCTCCCGAGCGGTTGAGTCGCATGTCGCCACGGCGGAACCACAGCGTCTGTTCATACTTCGCGGGCCCGTATTTCTGAAGATGCTCCAGACGTTGAAGTCGGGCGCGATCCGGGTGCGCTGGCAAGTTCGCCACTTTCGCACGAATCGCCGCGATCTCGCTTGGGTCCGCCTTTTCCACGATTTCCATCGTGAAATTCATCTTGAAGCTGCGGCTCTTAAACCCCTCCGCAGCTTCGATCGCCAGCGTTCGAAACCACTTCTCCGCACGTTCGGCCTCGCTCTGGGCCATCGCCGTGCCTGCCGAAACGAGGGCCGCAAAGGCGATGAGGCAGAACCGGCATGGGCTCGCGCTGAAGAACATCATCTCAATCTAC
>Ga0209573_1000256_pt1 | contig 130177 bp, 90 predicted proteins | sample TNRBio252014_DNA_FD_185870 | JGI IMG/M metagenome (GOLD analysis project Ga0209573, IMG submission 185870) | Wastewater treatment Type I Accumulibacter community from EBPR Bioreactor in Madison, WI, USA - TNR Reactor_6/25/2014_ DNA (SPAdes)... | ecosystem: Engineered > Bioreactor > EBPR >...
GTAAGCGAACCAATGGTGAAAACCTGGGAAGAAAAAAACGTGTGTCATAACTTCCTGGGATTGCGACGACGTTTGGAACAGGAGCTAAATAACGCAGGATGAAAAAGCTATCAAACTGAACAGCCTATTACTTAAGTCTATAGCTCCCGGCCAATCCTTTACCTGGGGAAGGAAAACCCTCCGGAGAGGAGAAGATAGAATTTTGTACCTTAAAGCACTCCAAGCGGCAGATAAAGGGAACATCAAGCTCCTGCTGGATTTTTCAAAAAGCTGAATACATAATGAAACTATGCACGCCAGAAGCCTCCTATTCATTTTATTGACACCGATTATGACCCAAGCGCAGGCGCCCGTCATTAGCAGCGTTACACCATTGACGCCAACCGTAGAACAATACGGTAAATTTGAAGCGACGGTAGGCCTCACGGCTTCGTATACCAATCCTTTCGATTACGATCAGATTAGCTTGCGGGGGATTTTCACCGCTCCTGACGGCTCCACCTATGAGGTTGACGGGTTTTTTATGCAGGAATTTCAGCCGCCCAACCCACAAAGCGGCAGCATTAGCCCAATTGGGAACGGGGTGTTTAAAATCCGGTTTTCGCCGCGCCAGGCAGGTTTGTGGCAGTACACAGTGCAGTGTATCACCCCGGCCGGGACGGCAGATTTTTCTGTCCAAAATTTCACCTGTACATCCATACAAAACCCCTCCAATAAAGGATTTGTGCGGGCGGGGCAAACCAATTATTTGTTCTTCGACAACGGCGCGCAGTATATTCCGATAGGCGAAAACATAGCCTGGCACCTGAATAACCCCTACCTCAACTACAATAACTGGCTCACCCAATTGGGGAATAATGGCGGCAACTTTTTCCGACTTTGGCAATGCCATTGGGGGCTGGGTTTAGAATGGCAGAGCGGTGACTACCAAGGCCTCCGGCGCTACCAGCAAAACAATGCGGCCTACCTCGACTGGCTCTTCGACTATTGCAGTGGTAACGGCATCTACGTTATGTGGTGCTTCCAACATCACGGACAGGTATCTACGCAGGTCAATCCCAGCTGGAGCGCTAACCCCTACAACGCCCTGCACGGCGGACCCTGTGTAAACACCTGGGATTTTTTCACCAATGCTGCCGCCATTGCCCACACCAAAAACCGATATCGTTACACCGTAGCCCGCTGGGGATATTCCCGCAGCATCATGGCCTGGGAATTATTCAACGAAGTGGACTGGACCAACGAGTACGAAACCCGCCAGAGCGACATAGCCGCCTGGCACGCTGAAATGGCTGCATTTATAAAACAAATAGACCCGCAGGAACACCTGGTCACCACCAGTTTTGCCTACGATTACAACGACCACATCGTGTGGAACCTGCCGGACATCGACTTGACCCAAACGCATTACTACATCAACACTCCCAATATCGAACGCGTCTTATCGGGGGGTATCCGAAATTACCTCGACGATTTTGGCAAGCCCACCCTCAATGCCGAATTTGGGCTCACTGCATCGGGCAGCGGCCTCAGCTCCGTAGACCCCGATGGCATCCACTTTCACAACTGTCTGTGGGGTGCTTTTTTTTCCGGGGCTATGGGCAGCGCCCAAACCTGGTGGTGGGACAGCTATATCGAACCTCAAAATTTGTATTACCACTTTGCCCCGGTAGCAGCGGTTGTTGAACAGGTCGATTTCCATAACGGCGATTTTCGCCCTGCGTCAGCCGTTGCGAGTGGCGTTTCGGCTGACCTTACCCTCACACCCAGTCAGGGCTGGGGTACCTTATCGGATACATCCATCGTCATTTCCGAAAACGGCCAGGTGACACCCTCGCCACCCGGCTTGGGGCAATACCTGTATGGCTCGGCCTGGAATACGCAATTCAGGCGGCCGCCCACTTTTTATGTCAACTTCCCGCAAAGCGGTTTTTTTGAAGTGAAAACGGGGACTGCCACCGGCCAAAACCCCAAGATTGCCATCAGGCTCGACGGCGTATTAGTGCTGGAGCAAAACGCGCAGGTCAACCAGACATACCAGATCGCCGTGCCGGCGGGGTCACATACGATAGGCGTGGACAATACCGGCACCGATTGGATCACCATCTCCTCTTATTCTTTTTCCGATATCGGGAATGCTGTTGACGTATATGCGCTAAAAAACAGCGAAGGAAATAAATTGGCGGGCTGGGTAGTAAATAACCGCTACAACCACGATTACATCGCCGGCAATGGCACGCCTCCGGTAGCCTCCGGCGCTTTTGTGAGTATTTCAGGCGTGAATAGCGGCGGGTACATGGTCAACTTCTTCGATTGCCTCACAGGCGCCCTTGTAAGCGCCGAACCCGCTATAGCCGAAAACGATACGCTGGTATTTTCGCTGCCCGAGGTGCTTTGGGATCTGGCCTTCGTAATAGACGGCGAACCCGTGGGCGTGACCGAAACCATGAGGCAACTGCCCCTTCAGTTATCTCCCAATCCGGTCGCCTCCGGCCCGGTAGATCTGACTTTTAGTCTGGATGCTGCTGCGCCGGTCAAGGTATCGCTATTGGATGCTTCGGGGCGGCAATTGCAAACTTGTTTTGAGGGCGAACTTAGCACCGGCTATCACAAATTGAACATCGACATTTCCTCGTCATATCCGGCAGGATTATATTGGATAGTCGTAAGGGCAGGTGACCGGGCGGGCACGCAGACACTGGTGGTGGCCAGATTATAGGGTGCGGTCCATGAGTATGCGGAGCGTCAGCAGACTTACAGTCGTCGTGATTATGATGTTTTTATATACTGCTATCGTTTATAACATAATACGCAAACGCTTCTTCAATCACATCTATAATAAAATCTGCTTCTTGGCGATTGATTGTCAATGCGGGTGACAGCGCTAATACATTACCGTCAATGAGTTTAAAAGATACCCCATTTTCCAGGCAGCGGTACATGATGGCTTGTGCCGGTGCAAATGCTCTTTCTTTAGTTTCTCTGTTAGTTACCAAATCTATGGCAATAAGCATCCCCTTCCCTTCTATATGGCCGATGAGCGAAAATCGATTTTGTAGTGCCATCAGTTGTTGTAGCAAATAACCTCCCAATTCTGCAGCATGTTTTGCCAAATTGTGGTTTTCAATATACTGCAGCGTAGCCAGGCCCGCCGCGCAGGTCAACGGGTTTTTTTCATGGGTAAAATGCCCGATAGACCTATTTGACAAAGAATTGTATTCTTCTTTTGTCACAATACCTGCTAATGGTATGATACCGCCGCCGAGAGATTTGCCCAACACAACGATATCTGGTGTTACGTAGTCCTCGCAGGCAAATACTTGACCCGTGCGGCCTAATCCACAGATGATTTCATCAAAAATCAGGAAGGCATCGTGCCGGCGACAAATATCCTGTACTCGCTCCCAATAGTACGCAGTGGGTACTACCGGCGTAGAGGTGACCGTAGTGCCAATGATGGCCGCAATATCGGGGTTGCGCTGTACTACGGTTTCTATCTGGCGGAGGTACAAGTCGTCAATCTGTGTTTTATCGGTCAGCCCCCAGGGATTGCGGTAGTAGTTGGGAAATTCTACGTGAAAGGCCCCCGGTACCATAGGCCCGTAGCCCGTGTTGAAGTGCTCGGTCCCGCCTATAGAAGCGGCCTGCCAGGTAGTGCCGTGGTAATTATCCCAATATGAGATGGTTTTCCACTTGCCGGTCACTTGTTTGGCCAGCAAAACGGCCATTTCGATGGCTTCGGCGCCGCCGGGGCATAAGAGCACCCTATCGAGGCCGGTGGGAGCGAGTTCAACCAATTTTTGTGCAAACTCGACTGCCACCTGGTTGGTAAAGCGCCGTGGTGTAAACGACAGTCCTTCGTCGAGTTGTCGCTTGATGGCGTCTACCACATAGGGGTTATTGAACCCGATATTATGCACGCCGTTGCCATGCAGGTCCAGGTATTTCTTGCCCAGGAGATCATAAATATAAGGCCCTTCCGCTCGTTGCAGTACATTCATCACCGGAGTGGAAAGCGCCTGGTGCAGGAAATATCGGGCATCCTGTTCCAGCCAGTTTTTTGTCTCGAGATCTAAATGACGCTGATAACCGGTACGCAGTGCCGAGTCGTTGGCATCGCCCTGCTGAATGTAGGTGACATGGCTCATTATGGTAACCGCTTAGTGTATAAGTCTGGCAAAGGTGGGACTATTGCGGTAATGACAGGTTATCGCACAGATTAATCTTAGGTAAATAATTCGCTGATTTAATGTAACGCATCCATTAAACTAATTTTAACCCCATAAAAAAATAAATCGCAATAAGTATTTGTAAATCAATATTTTGAAATCTTCGTCGATGCATTTCCTTTAACATCTTCGCTTCACATAAACTTCATCAAATCTTAAACAGGCACTTGTAGTATTCCGTGATTGGGCTCCCAATCTTTGCTACACAAAATAGCCGGTACAGCGCTTGTCTGTTCCGGCTATGGAAATTGGTTAATTTAAACATCACTAAATTATGAAACTTAGACGACAAGTCTTTGCCCAATGGGCATGGAAATGCGTAGCCGTCGGCTTGCTGACAGTGCTATTCCAACTTCCCGCCTTGCAGGCGCAAAAAACGGTGACCGGCGTTGTAAAAGACGCCAAAACAAGCGAACCGATTGTGGGCGCTACTATCCTCGTGAAAGGCACTACTTCGGGTACTGCCACTGACTTAGACGGTACATTTACGCTGAATGTGCCCAAAGAGGGTAAGGAAGTAGAAGTTTCCTTCCTGGGCTACGACAACGTAACTGTCGATGTGACCAGCGCAACCTTTTTGGACATCCTCTTGTCTGAAAACGCGAAGCAGCTTACCGAAGTAGTAGTCACGGCACTCGGTATCGAAAAAGAAAAAGCCCGTGTAGGATATGCGGTACAAGACGTAAAGGGCAGCGATTTGATCAAAGCCCGCGAGCCAAACCCCATCAACTCGCTTACCGGTAAGGTAGCAGGTCTTACGGTAGGCGCCTCTGCCGAATTGCTCGGCGGGCCTTCTGTATTGCTTCGCGGAGACCGCCCGTTGTACGTTGTTGACGGTGTGCCTATTCAATCAGACACCTGGAACATCAACCCGGACGACATTGACAAAATCACGGTATTGAAAGGCCCCAATGCTTCGGCACTTTATGGCAGCCGTGGGCAATACGGCGCTATCCAGATCACTACCAAACGCGGTACGAAAGACAATCGGGGCTTTCAGGTAGAACTCAACAACTCTACGATGATCGAAAACGGCTTCCTCACGATCCCGGAAGTGCAATACGAATACGGCCCCGGCGACCACGGGCGCTATTCTTTCGTGGATGGCAAAGGAAGCGGCTTGTACGATGCCGACTACGATATCTGGGGGCCCAAGTTTGAAGGTCAGCTCATCCCGCAATACGACAGCCCGGTAGATCCCATTACGGGAGAACGCCAGGCTACCCCCTGGTTGGCTCGCGGCGTTGACAACCTCGAACGTTTCCTCCGCCCCGGTATACTACAAACTACCAACCTGGCCGTTTCTGCCGGTGGAGACAATTACGATATCCGCTTTTCGGGTACGTACACCTATCAGGGGGGGATTGTGCCCAACACACAGCTCAACACGGGCAACTTCAACATGACGACGGGCTATAATTTCAATGACCGCCTTCGCTTTGAAAGCGCTATCAACTACAACAGGCAGTTTACCGACAATTTCCCCGATGTGCAATACGGCCCCAACTCGATGATTTACAACATCATTATCTGGGGCGGCGCCGACTGGGACATCGACGATATGCGCAACTACTGGCAGCCGGGCAAGGAAGGCATCCAGCAGATCTATGCCGAATATACCCGTTATAACAACCCACACTTCCTGGCTAACGAATGGCTGCGCGGCCATTACAAAACTGACGTGTACGGCTTCGCTTCGCTGACCTACAGCTTCACGCCGCACCTCAAGTTGATGGGCCGTACCCAGGTTACTTCTTACGACTTGTTCAGGGACGAAAAATTCCCCTACTCGGCTACGGTATACGGCCGTGAACAAGCCAAAGGCGACTACCGCGAAGACCGCCGCAACTTGTTTGAAAATAACACCGATTTCATGTTGTCTTTCGACAAAGACGTGACGTCGAAATGGAACATCAGCGCATCGCTCGGCGGCAACTTGCGCACGTTCACTTTCAATTCCAGCTACGCCACCACCGATTACCTAAACGTGCCGGGCTGGTACAACCTGAACAACTCACTCAACCAGCGCCAGGTATTCAACTACAATGCCGACATGCGCGTGCTCAGCGCTTACGGTTTCGCAGATATTACTTACGATCGCTTCGTGACGCTTTCTATAACAGGTCGTTGGGACAAGCACTCTACGCTGCCTGCTTCTAACAACAGCTATTTCTACCCGTCGGCATCGCTTAGCTTGCAGTTGTCGGAAATGTTGGACTTGCCCGACGCCATATCACTGCTCAAGCTGAGAGGTTCTTATGCGTATGTAGGTAGCGGTTTGACTCGCTCGGATATTCCGCCTGCTTATTTGCTTTCTGGTCGCGACGTACTCGACTATGGCAGCGACTATTATTCGCCATATGAGGGGCCCAATTACATCAACTCCAGCGGTTACTCGATCGGCTTCCCTTACAACAACCAACCCTCGGCATATTCACCGACCACCATTGTCAATCCGAATCTGGAGCCCAGCTTCTCTACGGCCTACGAAGCCGGTATCGACGCCCGCTTTTTAAATAACCGCCTCGGCTTTGACGTAACCTACTTCAATGCCACTGACGGCCCCAATATCTTTAATTTGCCATTGTCTGGCGCCTCGGGTTATAACTCTGCACTCGAAAACGGTATCAAAACCCGTAAAAAAGGTTGGGAAGTGGTGCTCAATGTACGTCCGGTTAAAAAGAATGATTTCAATTGGGATATCGCACTCAACTGGAGCACCTGGCGCGAAACACTCGATGAAATCTATCCGGGTGTTAACAAGCTTGGCCAATTCCTCGAAGTTGGCGACCGCATCGACGGTTACTATGCAGCCGCATTCATCAGAACGCCCGACGGACAACTCATCAACGACGGTGGCGGACGCCCAATTGTTAACCCGGTGCCGCAATTCCTGGGCTATACCAATCCCGATTGGGTTTGGGGTGTAACCAACCGCATCAACTACAAAAACATCGGCTTTAGCTTCCAGTTTGACGGCTGGTACGGCGGCAATATCATCAACTACATCCAGCGCCAGACCTTCCGCGGCGGTCGCCACATCGAGACGGTACAAGGCGAAATGGGTGAAGCCCGCTACCAGGACTACCAGGGTATCAAGTCGTGGGTAGGCCCGGGTATGGTCATTGACAACGGCGTTGCCCCCGAATACGATGTAGACGGCAATATCACCAATTACGACGAGCTCGAATTTGCACCCAATACTACAGCTACCTTCCTTCAGGACTGGATCAGCCGTTATTATGCCGCTGAAGAGTCTAATCTTATGAAGCGCACCTTTGGCAAACTGCGCGAAGTAACGCTTACTTACTCTATTCCTGCCAGCAAATTCAAAGGCGGTTTTATCCGCGGCGCCAGCATCTCGCTGGTAGGTCGCAACCTGCTGTATTTCGCCGAGAAAAAGAACGTAGACGTAGAACAATTTACGGGTACTACCAGCCCTAACAATGTACAGGGTTATTCCGGCTTGCAATCGCCTACGCTGCGCCGCTATGGCATCAATTTGAACATCACTTTCTAAATGATTGAAAAATGAGAGCTTTAAAATATCTATTTCTTTCTTTTGTTCTCTTACTAGGGGTAAATGCCTGTGAGCAGCCTTTCGAGGATCTCCAGATCAATCCCAACCAACCCATTACCGCGCCTCCGGCGCTGATTTTTCAGGGTGTGCTCAACGACATGTTCGACAACTCCTGGAATGAAGTACAGCGCTGGAACCAGTTTTACTGCTGCAACTACAACTACTACGGTAACCAGGAATACAACTGGACGACTGCCGGATTCGACTACTCGACGCTTATCAATGTAGCGCAAATGGAAGCGGAAGCTCAAAAACTGGCCGGTTCTGAGGTCAACCCCTACGGTGGCTTGGGCAAATTTTTCCGCGCCTACTTTGCAATTCGTATGACGCTAAAATTCGGCGATATTCCCATGTCGCAAGCGCTACAGGGTATCAACAATACCACGCCGGTGTACGATACGCAAAAAGAAGTATTCCTTCAGTCGCTCGACCTGCTTGACGAAGCCAATGATATCCTCAAAATGACGATCAACAAAGGCGACAACTCGTTGTCAGGCGACATCTACTTGGGCAATGACCTCGTATTGTGGCGCCAGGTAGTCAACACCTACAAACTCCGCGTCTTGATCCACCTGAGCAAACACGCCGACGACCCTGATTTGAATGTAAAAGGCCGATTTGCCGAAGTGCTGAACAACCCCGCTGAGTTTCCCATCATGACGGGCTTGAGCGACAATATGCAGTTCTACTACAACAGCACCGTTAATTTTTATCCCAACAATCCGGGCACCCGTGGATTTGATAGCGGCCGCTACAATATGAGCGCCACGTATCTCAATACATTGGCTACACTAAGCGACCCCCGTACCTTTGTGGTAGCTGACCCGGCGCAAAAGAAGCTGGACGAAGGCTTAACCGAATACGACTTTGCAGCCTACATCGGCGCTTCCTCTGGTGAAAGCCTCGACGACATGACCTTCAAAGCGGGCAACGGCGAATACAGCTTCATCGATCAGATTCGCTATTACAGCACATTCGAAGGCCCCGAACCCTGCATCCAAATCGGTTATCCCGAATTGTGCTTTAATATCGCCGAAGCTATCAACCGCGGCTGGGTAAGCGGCGACGCTGCCGACTGGTACCGCAAGGGTATTACGGCCAGTATGAATTTTTATGAAATTACCGATCAAACGGCTATTAACGCCTACCTGGCACAAGTCGAGGTAGCCTACAAAGGCAATAACGCCGACGGCCTGGAGCAGATCCTAACCCAGAAATACCTGGCTTTTTACCAAAACTCAGGCTGGGAAGCCTTTTACAATCAGCGCCGCACGGGTATTCCTGAATTTTTGGTGGGCGTAGGCACCGGCAACGGCGGTCGTATTCCCAAACGCTTTCAGTATCCCGCTTCAGAACGAAATACCAACACGACCAACTACAATGAAGCGCTAGATCGCCAATTCAGCGGCGAAGACGATATCAACGCAGAAATGTGGTTGATCAAGGAATAATAAATTAGAGTTTGGTTAACGCTTCAGTACATCATCAGCCTGCCCTACAGATCTCCGGGGCAGGCTGTTTTTTTTATGCAGCACACAGGAAAAATTTGGGATAGTTATACTTTGACTGTCCAGTCTGCTATCTCAATATTATCGATCACTCTAAAATGACTTTGATTATTGGTTACCATTATTAGGCCATTAGTAACAGCCGTAGCGCCTATCAATAAATCAAATTCATCAACGCTAATCCCTGATTTCCGAAGTCTCGATTTTTCTTTGGCATAGAAATCCAGCGCGCCAAAGATGGGGATTATTTGGATTTTAGATTGGAAACTTGAAACAACCTGGCGATTTCGCTCAACATACAGGCTGTTTTCTGCGCCAAACTTGAGCTCGGCAATTGTAATTTCTGAAACGAAGCAATTATCTAATCCTATTTCCTCGATTTTTGTATCCAGTGAGAATTTTCCATTGAGGTAATAAATACAAATATTGGTGTCTAATAAATACTTTTTCAAAATTCCTCGATTTTTCGGTTGAACACTCTCGATTGTCTTATTTCCTCAATTTGTTGTTCAGCAGACTTATCACTTTGAAAAGCGCCGAAGAGGGCTTTAAAAGTTGGCTCAATTGGCTGCTGAACCTTCATTGATTGAGATAGCAGAGCAATCAACTCCAGTTTATCATCCGGGCTTAGATTTTTTAGTAATGCCAGATAGGTTTCTACCAATGTATGATTGATGTTAATTGCGCTCATCCTTTTTTATTTTATAACGCTAAAACTTGGCTAAAAGTTATTCCGCTGTCCAGGGGTGCAGAATTACTGCGAATATCTCCGGTTTAAGTGAAAAAGTCAAGTCAATATATGGAAGTAACCCGCATTGTAATTATCTATCGGCCCTCCTCTTCCTCCTCTTCTTCTCGTTCCACCTTCACCCACGCCGCCCTTCTTGGCGCCGGCATCTCCGACTCTTCGCCCTTGATGGCTTTCCAGAGTACTTCGTTGAACAGGCGGTCGGGTACGGCATCTACTTCGGCCAGGTTGAAGGTTTCGGAGATTTTCGAGAGCTTGTTGACGGCCATATTGCGCTCGTCGAGCGATACGCCGGCAGGCAGGGCTTTAAACGGGGTGAAATCGGGGGTGGAGGTAAAGCAGCGCCACATGGGCGTTGCGGCAGCGTCGTATTGACTCATGGGCGGCAGGCCCAGGATGAGCTCCATGGTGCGCAACATAGAGGAAGTAGAGTACATGGTGTGGTCTACGAACTTGCGCCGGGTGTAGGGGCTCACCACAAAGGCAATGCTTCGGTGGGCATCTACGTGGTCGGCGCCGTTTTGGGCGTCGTCTTCGAGGATGAATACGGCGCTTTCTTTCCAGATTGGCGTGTTGGATAAGTGTTCGATAAAACGCCCCACCGCCAGGTCGTTGTCGGCCACGGCGGCATTGGGCGAATAGGCGCCCTTGGCCATGCCGGAGGTATGGTCGTTGCCAAAGCGAATGGTATTAAAGCGCGGCACCTGGTTGATGGCCAGCAGACTGTCAAAATCGCGCGCCCAGTCGGCCTCGCGGCGGATGTCCTGGTAATCCATATCCCAAGAGGAATAGTAGGGACAATAGTGCCCCTCAAGGGTTTCGTAGTTGGGCTTGAAGTCGTCGGCAAATTCGCCGTAGGTGCGGTAGCTCACGCCGGCACGTTGGCAGTAGTCCCAGATAAATCCTTTTTTGGGAAAGGCGATGCGGCGGGTGCCTTCGTAGTCGTAGTTGCCGCCTTTGCCGCCGTAGCTGGTGGGCCAGGTTTTTTCTACGAAGTCGTTGGCGTAGGCCGCCGTACTCCAGTTGTGGCCGTCGGCGCTCACCTCGGCGTCGACGTAAAAGTTGTCGAGCAAAACGAACTCTCTGGCCAGGGCGTGTTGGTTGGGGGTGATTTTCTCTGGGAAGAGGCACAGCGAAGTATCGCCGTTGCCTTCGGGCATGTCGCCCAATACCTGATCATAGGTGCGATTTTCTTTGATGATGTAAAACACGTATTTGATGGGAGAGGGGTCGCCTACTCGCTTGGGAATGGGATTGCCGGCTTGACCTTCGGCGAGCAGTTCTTTGTCTTTGTGGTAAGGGCAATTTTCATATACCAGCTTTGAATAAGCGCCCCATTGTCCTTTTTGGGGCGGTTTAATGCGGCTAAGCGTGCCGTAATACAAGGATCCGATGTATTGTGCGGCGCGTTCATCCTTATCTTTATGAAACGGGCTGGGGCCTTGGGGGTTGGGCAGCGAGGACATGCCCTTGCCATTGGCTACCCATATCTTGCCCCTGGCACTGCGCACGCTGGTGGGGTACCAGCCCGTGGGAATAAAGCCCAATGGCCAGCTTTCGCCCCGTTGGCTCATGTCGAAAGCAACCAGACAGTTGTTGTCGGCATTGGCGATGTAAAGCGTGCGTTCGTCGGCGCTGAGTGCAAGGCTATTCGTAGTAGAGCCGTTGGGGGCGTCGGGGAAAAGCGCGGTATTCAGTGTTTCGAGTGTTTTGCGGTTTGCCAGGTCAAAAACCGACACGGAGTTATCCAGTGAGTTGGATACAAAAAGCAGGTCTTCATTTTTATTTAGCAATAGTTCGTTTGGGTGTTCGCCTACCTGGATATCAGGTTTTCGGGTGAGGTTGTTTTTGTCAAAAACAGCTACCGTGCGGCCGCCCCAGATAGAGACATAAATTTCGGCTCTTTTTTGCGAAACGGCTACGGCAAAGGGTTCGCTTTCCAGTTTGATGCGCATAGCGGAAGTACGCTCTGCTAATTGACACACATACAAAGCGCTATCTTCTTTTGTCACCGTATACAATCGGCCTGCCGGTTCATCGAGTGCCAGTCCGGCGGGACAAATCTTGTTTTTCGGCCAGGGCTCGCCCAGTTTGATGACGCCGTCGGCGGTGAGTTTCCCGTTTTCATTTTTAAAAACAGCGATCACATTGTCGTTGCCTCCTGAAGCATATAAGCGGCCGGCGTCTTTGCTGAATGCCAATCCGTACCAGGCTTTGGGGATAGCGATTTCGCTACTCAGGGTAGCGTCTTTGGCACGGAACAATTGAATTGTATGTGCGCTAACGCCGTTATTGGTTATGGCCAGCCACTGTTCGTTGGAGGAAACCGCAATTTGCAGGGGCAGGTCTCCCAGCGGTTGTTGTTTTTCGCCTGCCGGAGTCAGCATCCATTGGTTGGGCAGTTGAATGAGTTGAGCTTTTAGCCTTTCGTACAATTTCTTGTCAAAAGCTTTAGATGAGGGTTGGCTGATGCCAAATTGCGTGCAAGCTAATGCACACAATAAGAGAAAAAAACGTGGATTCATGCGCTGTGTTGAATTTTATTGCCTCAATTTAAGTTGAAGACCGCTTAATTGGATAATGTGGGTTTAAACTTAATAAAACGTTCAAATTCCGCTAACTTTAATTGCCCAACTTAGCCGCTCATTTTATTTCACACGCTTATGAACCGACTGCTTTTTTCCTTTCTTTTTGTAGCGATACATATTGCGTCTACTTATGCGCAATCAAAAATTACAACGCTGCAGGTGCCCGGCACAGGGCAGTACTGCAAGATAGACCCGGCAGGCGCTTCGGTGTTGCCGAGCGGCAGGTATGTTACGCCGGCCGGCAAGGTGAGCACTATCAACCGCGCTCCCTACGGCCTGGCGGTGAGCCCCGATCAGCAAATTGCCCTGGTATTGCACAACGAAGTGGTGACCGTGGTAGATCTGCGGAACAACGAACCCGTTCGCATACCCAGTTACGATGGTAAAATACCGCCTGTGGTGGAGGGGTCTTCCTTTTTGGGAATAGCCTTTGAACCCGGCAGTCATCGCGCCTGGTTGAGCGGCGGCGATAAAGGAACGGTAGTGCTGTTTGACGCCGACAAAAAACAAAAGCTCAAAGCCATTAGCATCGACGGACTTTTTGGCGGCAAGCCATACGAAGACAGTTATATCTCCGATATTGCTTTTGACGGCAGCAGAAACCAACTGCTTGCTCTCGACCGCGCGAATAACCGCCTGGTTAAAATTGATTTACAAACCGAAAAAATAATAGCAAGTATCAAAGTGGGTCGCATCCCTTTCGGAATTTCGTTGAGCCCCGACGGCAGCAAGGCTTTTGTGGCCAATGTGGGCCTGTTTGAATACCCGCTGGTACCCGGCGTAACGCCCCAAAACAAAGATTCCCTAATGCTCGAATACGCAGCCTACGGCTACCCTTCGAAAGAAGCCGAAGAAGGCGTGGTATTGCCCGATGGCAGGAAAGTGCCCGGACTTGGCAGCCCATTGGCGCCCGAAGCCATGAGTGTTTGGGTGGTAGATTTGGAAAAAAATATAGTAACCCACAAACTAAAAACAGGCTATCAAATCGGAGAACTCATCGACGATGAAGAAGTAGTGGGCGGCGCACACCCCAACTCTGTGGCTGTCGGCAAGCGATTTGCTTATGTGACGAATGCCTCCAACGACCTCGTAGCGGTTATTGATACGAAAAAAGGACGTATCGTGGATAATATCCCCCTTGTTATACATCCCAAACTCGACGAATACCGGGGTATCATGCCTTTCGGACTGGCGTTGAGCCCCGATGAGAAAAAGCTCTTTGTGGCCTGCCTCAGCCTCAATGCTGTAGCCGTAATTGACATAAAAAAGAAAAAAGTGGAAGGCTATATCCCCACAGGTTGGATGCCTACCCGGGTTAAAGTGTCGAATGACGGCAAAAAAATCTTTATCACCTCTGCCCGCGGTTATGGCGCGGGCCCCAATGGCGGCAAAAATTTTGTGGCGCCCCCCCAGGGTACTTACATCGGCGACATCCAGTTAGGTACCTTCCAGATTGTCGACATGCCCGATGCCGCTCAATTGGCTGCCTATACCCGGCAGGTCGTCCAGAATACCTTTCGCGAAGTAGTCATCGACGACAACGGTTCAAATCCATTGCCGCCATTGCCGGGGTTGCGCAAAAGCCCCATCCGCCATATCGTATACGTCACCAAAGAAAACCGCACCTATGACGAAGTATTGGGCCAGTTGCCCCAAGGCAAAGGCGATGCGAGCCTGGCCCGGTTTGGTGAAAAAACAGTGGTGGCTAACGGCATAAATCCGCTCAATGCCCGGCCCAACGTTAACGTAATGCCCAACCACCTCAAAATTGCCCGTCAATTTGCGTTTTCCGATAATTTCTATTGCGACAGCGACGCCAGCATCCACGGCCACCACTGGATGGTGGGCACCATCCCCAACGAATACGTGGAGGCCAATTCGCAGGTGAGTGCCGAATTCAAGCCTTTTTCAAGCGCCCCCGGCCGCCGCTTTCCCCGCACCACCGGCGCTATGGACCCCGAAGATTACAACGAACGCGGCGGCTTATGGGAAAACTTGGAACGCCATCGCATCAGTTTTTACAATTTTGGACAGGCCAACGAATATACCGGCTCTTCGGAAGAGTGGTACGACACGCTTTTTGGCGCGCGCCACTCGGTGGTTTTTCCCCTGCCCGAACCCCTCTTCGACCGCACCAGCCGACATTATCCAGGATATAACATGAATGTGCCCGACCAATACCGAATGGATCAATTTGAGGAAGAATTTACCCGCCGTTGGCTCAACGGAAAGGATACCATGCCGCAGTTGATCACCATGATTTTGCCCAACGACCACGGCCAGGACCCCCGCCCGGAAGCAGGATATCCCTATTTGCAGAGCTATATGGCCGACAACGACCTGGCCCTGGGCCGCTTGCTGCACTTCCTGAGTCGCACCCCTTACTGGGAAAACATGCTCGTCATCATCACCGAAGACGACCCCCAAGGCGGCGTAGACCACATCGACGCCCACCGCTCGCTACTGTTGCTGGCAGGGCCCTATGTAAAAAGAGGATATGTGTCGAACACCCACGCCAACTTCGGCAGTTTGTTGAAAACCTTGTACAATTTGCTTAATATCGATTACGTAAACCACTACGACCTCACGGCTTCCCTGCTGCAGGATTTTTTCACCGACAGGCCCGATTTCACACCCTATACGCTGGACCCCGCCGACCCCGCCATTTTTATACCTCAAAAAGCGCTTGATATTTATAAAAGAACTTTTAATTGGGAAAAAATAATGCAGGGCCCTAAATTGGATAACGAAAACGAGCAGCGCAAATCATTTTACGAGCAACATAAAAATGAGTGAAATCATTGTGGGTTCTCTGTTGTCGGTTCTCTGTTGTCGGTTGTCGTTAAAAAATAAAACGATGAGAGTATTATTGACATTAACATGTTTAGCGACTTGTTTAACCATCATTGCACAGGATGCCGCCGTTGTTGACACCATACCTGGATTCCAATTGCAGGAGGTTATCGTTACTACCCAACGCGCCGAAGTGTATCTCAAGGATACGCCTGCATCCATCGAGCGCCTTACTTCAAAAACCATCGCGCTACAGCAATCGCGCACTACACCTGAAGCTTTGATGGCCACGGCGGGTGTTTTTGTTCAAAAAACCAACCACGGCGGAGGTTCTCCTTTTTTGCGCGGCCTCACCGGCAACCAAACCCTGCTGCTCATCGACGGCATTCGCCTCAGCAATGCCACTTTCCGTTATGGGCCCAACCAATACCTCAACACCATTGATCCCTTCAGCATTCAGCGAATAGAAGTGTGGAAGGGTGGAGGTTCCGTAACATACGGCTCCGACGCGCTGGGCGGCGCCATTAACGTTCTCACCCAGGGCATCGACGAATTAGCCCCGGACGGCAAACCCCATTTAAAACTGCTCACGCAATGGCGCAGCGGCGACATGGAAAAGACCGGGCATCTGCAAAGCGGCATATCGGGCCGGAAATTGGCTTTCCTGGCGGGCGGCAGCCTGCGCCGTTTCGGCGACCTGGTGGGCGGCCGGCAAACCGGCGTTCAGTCGCCTTCCGGCTACGACGAATACGCCTTCGACCTGAAAGGCCAATGGAAGCTTGCCGATGAGGTGAAACTCACTGTTGCGCATCAAACCTTTCAACAATCAGACGTGCCGGTTTATCACAAAGTTCAGCTCGAAGATTTCGCCCTCAACCAGTTTGCCCTGCAAAAGCGCCAACTGAGCTATGCCCGGCTGGCCTGGCAACCCAATACCAACTTATTTCAGCAGGTGACAGCCACGGTCTCCCTGCATCAAACCGAAGAACAACGTGAAAGCCAAAAAAACGGCAGCGCCACCCTGCGCAAAGAAGCCGATGAGGTGAGCTCCTGGGGCGCTTCCGTGCAGGCTGTTGCTACGCCCACCCGTTTCTGGCGCACCACCACCGGACTCGAGCTTTACGCCGACCGCGTGGGCAGTACCCGCCATGACCTGGATACCCAATCGGGTACTAGCGTAGCAAAACGCGGTTTGTATCCCGATGACGCCACTTTTACGAGCTTTGCCCTCTTTTGTTTAAATCAATGGGAGGCCGGGCAATGGGATTTTTCGGGGGGATTTCGGTATAATCACTTTGTAATAAACCTGACCGATGAAACCCTGGGCAACGTAGAACTCACGCCATCGGCATTTGTATTTAATGCTTCCATATTGCGACGGCTCAACAAAAAAGATAATCTGTTTATTGACTTCAATACCGGCTTTCGCGCCCCCAATATCGACGATCTGGGTAGCCTGGGCATCGTCGATTTTCGCTACGAAATCCCCACTGCCGATCTGAAACCCGAAAAAAGCTATAACTACGAGTTGGGATGGCGGCATACCGGGACGAGGGTACAAGCGGCAGCTTTTGTCTTCCGCAACGAATTGCGCGACCTCATCACCCGGGTTCGCGTCGGTAGCGACAGCATAGCGGGATATCCCGTTTATCGCAAAGAAAACGTAGAAAAAGGCTACATACAAGGCATAGAAGGCAATATCAAAGTATTGTTTGCCGGGCACTGGCAGATGCAAGCGGCCCTCTCCTGGCAATACGGCCAAAACCTCACCCAAAACGAGCCTTTGCGGCGAATTCCGCCATTATTTGGGCAATTGTCGCTCGCCTATCAGGCCAAACAATGGCAGTTTGCCCTTGAGTCACTGGCTGCTGCCGAGCAGGATCGCCTGGCCGCCGGCGACAAGAGCGACAACCGCATTAACCCCAACGGCACACCGGGCTGGTTAACCCTGAATGCTTACGGCGATTTTACCTGGAAGTGGCTTACCGTTCGCGCCGGGCTGTACAACATACTCAATGCCGATTATCGCTACCACGGATCGGGTATGAATGCAGCGGGTAGGCACGTGGCTGCTTCGCTGGTATTTAATTGGTGATAGGGGGGGGATTCGTTGTGGATTGTGAGTTCTTTGCCGGCTACGTCTTTAATATCTCCTGCGCCAGTCCAAACGACAAGGTCATGCCGGCCCCGCTCAGCCCATTCACAATCGTAACGCCTTCTTCCGGCTCAACTACGTATTCCGTGCGCCTGGGGAGTTTAGCATAAATGCCGTGCCAGGTCTCGCCTATTTGCATATTCGGAAAAGCGGCAAAATTGGACAGGTAATCAAGGATCAATTGGTTGATATAGGCGCTGTCGAAAGGACTCAGGTCGAGGCCGTATTCGTGGCTATCGCCAATAGTGATTTCTCCTTTGCTGGTTTGAGATACTAGCACATGAATACCCCACTCCTGGTAAGCGGGCAATTGGGCGGCAAAGCGCTTTTTTAAGGTGTGGATGCTTTCACAATGCGCAAACGAGCCGTAATGGGTCAGGGTTAGTCCGGCGCATAATGTGGGTCCCAATTGCCAGTCGGCAAGCTGTGGCGTCGTGCGCATCATCTGCAATTTGCACTTGGTGATGCCGCTTGCTGCATATATTTCGGGGTAGAGCGTTTCAAAATCGGCGCCGCTGCAAACATAAATGCGTTCGGCATACCATTGTTCATCGCCGGCTGCAATCCAGGGACTGTCGATAAAAGTAACCGCCGTTTCATAAACGATAGTAACCCCCATAACTTCCTGCAAATACCGGTGAATCAGTTGGGTGGCTTCACGTGGGTCCACATTGACTTCTGTGGCGCTCCACAAGGCGCCTTTGAGCCCCGCCGGGTTTATTACAGCACTTTTTTCAAGCGCTTTTTTGGGCCTGAGCAGTTCAATCTCATAGCCGTTATTTTTTCTTGTTTCCACAAACTCCTCCAGCACATCCAACTCATCGTCGTGATATGCTGCGCACATCATGCCCGTCGGTGCAGCCCAGAAGCCGGCTTTTTCAGCCAGTTCGAGCCAAACGGCGCGCGACTGCATGGCGCGTTCGAAGGTTTCGAGCGGTTGTCCTACCGGCCACACCATTCCGAAATTGCGAATCGTAGCCCCTATCGCACGGGGGTGGCGTTCAAACATAATGACCGACGAACCCGCTTTGGCAGCGGTATAGGCCAAGGCCAGCCCTACAATACCAGTACCCACAACGGCTACATCCCAATTCTGGTCGTTCATAACAGCGATTTTTATACCCACAAAGCTACGGGTAGCAGTGTAAACAGGGTTTTATTTTTGTGTGAAATATGCCTCGCCTTGCACTTGCCAAAAAACAGCCTGTTATTTTTGTCCCAATAAATCCTGACACCTATGCTTCCCTATCAACTAGTAGTATTCGACATGGCCGGAACCACCGTGCAAGACAACCACGAAGTAGAAGATTGCTTCTATGAAGCTGCCGTACAAACCGGACTTGAGGCCACAAGAAGTCGCATCAATGCCATGCATGGCATTCCCAAAAAAATAGTCATCGAAACGCTGTGGGATGAATACATCGGCAAGAACCATCCCGAATTTGAAACTAAGGTAGAAGCTACTTTTGCCGCTTTCAAAACAATTTTGGAAACCCATTACCTCACACACCCGGTGCGCCCCACTATAGCAGCCATCGAGACCTTTGCCTGGTTAAAGTCGCAAGGTATCAAAATAGCCCTCAACACAGGCTTTTACCGCGAAGTAGTTAATATCATCCTTCAGCGATTGGGCTGGGATCACAACCTCGACCAAAACTACCTGGGCAATGCCGATTCTATCATCGATCTTTCACTGACGCCAAGCGAAACGGGCGGCAAAGGCAGGCCCCACCCCGATATGATTCTGAAAGCCATGCAAATTTTCGGCATCGAGGATCCCCGTAAAGTAGTGAAAATCGGCGATACGCCTTCCGATTTGCAGGAGGGCAAACTGGCCGGCGTGGGCCTCAATCTCGCCGTCACCAGCGGCTCGCATAACCGCGAGGAACTGGAAGTATGGGAAAACGACGGACTCATGGACAGTCTGGCCGAACTGCCGGCCCTTATGCTGGAAAAAAGCGCTATTTTGAACGCCGGATAACAATACCTGCATGCTCAAACGCTACCTGCAACGCGCCCCCGACAGCGTTTTCATCCTGTTTGCCACTTTGTCGGCTTTTGGAGCGTATTTTTGTATGTACGCTTTTCGCAAACCCTTCACTGTGGCCACTTATGAAGGGATTGGTTTTTGGGGCGACGAGCTGGCCTACAAAAGTGCGCTCGTCATTAGCCAGGTAGTCGGCTATGCGTTGTCGAAATTTATAGGCATCAAAGTTATCTCCGAATTAAAAAGCCATTACAGGGTTGTTCTATTTCTACTACTGATCGGTTTGGCAGAAGTAGCGTTGCTGCTTTTTGCTATTGTGCCGGCGCCCTGGAATGTCATTCTCATGTTATTTAACGGCTTGCCGCTGGGTATGATTTGGGGTATCGTTTTTAGTTATCTGGAAGGGCGGCGATTTACTGAAATTTTGGGCGCCGGACTAAGTACCAGTTTTATCATTGCTTCGGGCGCCGTCAAGTCTATCGGCCAATGGCTGATGCTGCATTTTGGGGTTAGCGAATTTTGGATGCCCGCTGTTACGGGCGCTATTTTCATTCTCCCCTTGCTTTTGTTTGCTTTTCTGCTCGAGCAAATACCGCCGCCTACGCAAGAAGATATTGACTTGCGCACTGAGCGCAAACCCATGACCGGCCAGGAGCGCGTCCGCTTATTTCGCAATTATGCTCCCGGGCTGGTCTTGCTCATCGCTTTCTACACCTTGCTAACAGCCTATCGCGATTTTCGCGACAACTTTGCCGCCGAGATTTGGTCGGCATTGGGCTTTGACGGCAAACCTTATATTTTTACTGCATCAGAAACGCCAATAGCCCTATTAGTTCTGCTTATGGTAGGCGCCACTATGTGGGTTAAAGACAATCGCAGGGCGCTCCGTGTATACCTGTGGCTCATTTTGGGCGGCGCCGTATTGGTTGGGGCAAGTACCCTGCTTTTTAGCAACGGCATCCTCAACGGCGCACTGTGGATGGTGCTTGTCGGCCTGGGATTGTATATGGCCTATATCCTGTACAACTGCATCCTTTTTGATCGCATGATAGCCGCTTTTCGCTACAAAAGCAACGCCGGGTTTCTTATCTATGTAGCCGATGCTTTCGGATATCTGGGCTCAGTGGCCATACTTTTTTTTAAAGATTTCGGCCGCCCCAATCTCAGTTGGATTGAGTTTTTTACCCAAGCCAGTTATATGCTTGCAGTCGGCGGCGTGCTATTGCTTATTTCCGCTATTTGGTATTTTTCTCGAAGAGTAGAGCCGACCGGCCGGCACTATTAGGGGTTCATTTTTATGATGATTTTCAGCAACTTTGACGTGCCGTCGTCATTATCCGTGACGGCCAACGCATGCAAATAGCCTTGTACATCGGTATGCAAACAGGTTATTGACTCGATTTTATCCTTCACACCAACTCCATTGTGATCGGTAACGGGCGCCAGCCAGGTTATCTCGGCGGCGCCGTTTTCGGGTAGGTAAAGCCCGCCTGCATAGCTGCCCAGTATTTCGCCGTCGTCATACCAATTATCCGTATCTTCCACAGTGGCGGTAAACAACACCCAATTTGTGCCCGGCGCCAACGTGGCGCCTGAAAAGCCCATTGGTACGCCTTGATGAGTGGGTAGCGACACGGGGCTGATAACCACTTTTAAATCAAAGATATTGGTTTTTTGATAAAGAGACTTGAGCAGTTGGGGCCAGGAAAGGCTTGCCACAAAGTTGCGACCCCGGTTAAACAGGTGCAGTGTTTCTCCGGCAATAACGGCGCCTTCTATATTGAGTTCGTCGGCGGTAATACCGGCGCTTTCGCGAATTTGTTGGTACAAAAAATTTACATCAAACGCACGGGTGTTGCCGGGGGCGCCGGGAAAAAACAAATACATCGAATCGCGTTGCGGCGAAAGGCTGCCGGAGCCAAACAGGGCCAGGCAGGGTTGACCGTCGCAAAGGCCTTCGGCCATGCTCTCCAGATCGGGTTTTTGGGATTTGGGGATGCGTTGTTGGCCGGCAAAATGGGGCAAAAGCAGAAACGTGCCGACTTGCCGAAAAGTCTTGTCCAATTGATACAAAACCGGCGTATCGTCGCCGGCTACAAAAATACTATCGCCGCTTACCGACAAGGCAGAAGCCGAAGGGAGGTCATTAAACAAAAAAGTCTTATCCACAATAACGCGGACGGTATTATCCATTTTTTTGCAGCTACTGGTAAATAGCCACAAAGAGATAAATAATAATGGGAAGCGCCAAAGAAACAGTTGGTGAAGATAAGCATTAGCCATTCGTAATATTTTATCTATTAAAATGCCTGTGCCTTCCAAATGTTTACCTTGTGCCGATGAGCCTGACAGATCTATCGCCCGACAATTGGGCCTGGCTTTTTTTCGGCGCCTTGCTTATCGGCATGGCCAAAGCCGGCATTAGCGGCGTGGGTATGCTGGCGGTGCCTATCATGGCGGCTATCTTTGGGGGTAAACCTTCGTCAGGGTTGGTATTGCCCATGCTGATTTTTGCCGACGCTTTTGCCGTGATCTATTACAAGCGACATGCGCAATGGGCGCATATTTGGGCCTTACTCCCCGCTGCTGCGGTGGGCGTATTGCTCGGACTTGTGGTAGGGTATTGGGCTGATGACAGGCTTTTTTCACAACTAATAGCCGTCATCGTTTTTGCCAGCCTGGCACTTATGCTATGGCAGGAATTCCGGGGGCTCCCGGCGCGCGTCACCGGCAACCGCTACTTCTCCTGGGTTTTTGGCCTGCTGGGGGGCTTTAGTACGATGATCGGCAATGCAGCCGGCCCTGTATTAAATTCGTATTTGCTTAGCAGCCGCCTTTCAAAAGACCACTTTATCGGCACTGCCGCCTGGTTTTTTTTTCTGGTGAACCTATTCAAGCTGCCTTTTCACATCTGGGTTTGGCATACCGTAAACAAGGAGAGCATTTTACTCAACCTGGCCGTCATTCCGGCCATTGCGCTCGGCATTTATATCGGTATTCGAACAGTGAGACTTATCCCGGAAAGGGAATTCAGGTATTTTATTATCGTTGCTACTATTGTGGCGTCGCTTAAATTGTTGTGGTAGAAGCCCCGTTTTTTGTAGTAGAAATGTGGTTTCATGCCATTTCAGGTTAATGCTATTGACTTGTTAAGATTTTTAACCTACCTTACACTAATTATTAATTAAAGGAGTGCTCCGTTTCTCTCCACCGAAACGGGTATGTGTTTGTCTTGATCGTCATTTATGCGGGGTATTATTTAAATGCTAAGGGGTATAATCGTTAGCGGCCGTGTCTGTTTGTATTAGACTTTTTTCAGCTTATTATATAACTATTAAAAAGAAAATGTATGAAACCGATTGAAAGATTATTTCAAATTTTTGAGGGGGGGGGGGTAATATTATTTTGTCAATCGCTGCTCGGCGGCACCCTCCTTTGCGGAATCTACTAATGTTATTCGTGCTAGTTATGATGCCTTACGACTATTCGCTTTACGCTCAATTGCGCTGCGGCGAGATCAAACGCCTGACGCCCGTACATCCCGATTCGGTTATCGTGGCTTATGACCGCTTCGGCAACCCCTACTTAGCTTCTGAATTGGCATTGACGCAACAGGGCCTTTGCCCAAATGCCGGCTTTTTTGTACTGGATTACACGAATATCGGTAGTTTTACCGCTGACGAGCAGAACACGATCTGTCAGGTTTTCTACGATTTGTCCAACCTGATCCAGAATCCTGACAATGTGCTTATAGAAATAAAAATTACGAAAACACTGCTTGACACGGACGTAGGAGCAACCGGTACGCCGTTGTTCACACCGGGCTGCGGTATCGGCTACCCTCAGGCACTGGCTCGTATCAAAGGATTGCAAGGAACAGCCGCGCTTACCGCTTCCGGAACCCTGGATGTCAACTCATTCTTCACCTGGCATACCCTAAACAACGACCCGCTTTTGCCGGGGAGCAACCTGCCCGATTTATACTCTGCCGTACTGCACGAAGCGCTGCATATTCTTGGCGTTGGCAGCTTGATTAGTACGATGGGAACCCCCATCACGGGGTCGTATTATTCCAATTGGGATTTGTCGCTCAAAACAGAATCAGGTACGCCGATGATCGTGCCTGGTGTCGGGCCGGGGATGGAGCCCGCATGCTGCGACCAACACAAATTCAACCCGGAATTGGCCTCTTCCGGCCAGGTCAGCAGCTTTTTGAGCGGCCTTGAAATGTGGAGGGGAATCGTAGTACAAAAAGGCGGCGGGGTAAAAATGGAGCATTGCCGTGTAGCCGATGCGCAATACGCGGTGAAGGCCCACCCGGCGGAAAACGACAATGAACCCATAGCCGAACTGACCATTCTGGGCAACGATTTTGATAACAATTTTGTAGGATTGCTCATCCCCCAGACCCCGTACGCCAAGATCAACGCCGTTTTGAGCAGAAACGTATTTTCCGGTTTTGACGAACTCAAACACCCCTACACGGGGCAAAGCGCCGCGCCGGAAACCCTGCCGGAGCAAAACCAGCGCGCCCTGGCCGGCATGGTCGTCAACAACCTGGGGGCATTCAGCAGCTACGACAATCGCTTCGAGCAACTGACCTCGGGCATCGTCAACCGGGGAAGTAACCTGACGGCCCACCTCAACGATTTTGCCGACATCCAGACCAACGAGACGCTGTACCCGGCCTTTGCGCCTGCCGGCATAGCCCTGGCTAATTACGCCGCAGGGCACAACGTAGTGGCGGCTACCGACAATATCTTCAACGACTGCCCGATGGGCATATTGGCCAACCTGTGCGAACTCAAAGCCACCGGCAATACCCTGGACTACGTAGACAGGGGAATATGGGCCTCCCTGGCCGGCGCAGGCGGTATTGCTATCGATAATAATGAAATGGCACATACGCAGGTAGGCATCCTGGTAGCGCATGCCCATGCTGCGGGACAGGTATCGATCACAGGCAATACGGTAAAAACGGAAGCTGCGGGCAATGGGGCGGGTATCATTACCCTCTACAACCATGCCCCGGCTGTGGTTGAAAACAACGCGGTCACGGTAGGCAAGGCCGGCCTGGGTATCAGTATCTACGCCGGCAAGGGGGCGCAACTGTTAGAAAATAATGTAATCCTGGCCGACCAAAACCTGGCCGGCGCGGGTATTTCACTGACCTACGCCCAGCAGTGTCTTCTGCAGGATAACGCAATAACAGGCGCGGGCCTCGGCGGCCCCGGCAATATAGGCATAGAGATAGTTGCCTCGCCCGGCAATGTGTACTGCTGCAATACCGTGGGCAATACCCGATTGGGCGTGAGTGTGAGCGGCGGCAGCCTGGCCACCGACAACTTCAGGGGCACTACTTTCGGCAACCACGCCACCAGCCTGTACCTGCCCGATGTCAACGCCGTACTGGGCTCGCAATCCCATACCCAAAATAAGTGGACGGGTACGGGAGCGGCGGTGTATGGGGTAAGTCAGCAGATTGCCGCTATTTATGCATTTATCGTTGACATCGCCTCGCCTAACGGCTCACCGGATAATGAACCGGTATCCCATTCGCCCACCGGCTGGTTTGCTTACGATGAAAATCCAACAACTTCAACTGCTTGTGACCCTTCTGTTTGTATGACGCCATTGTTCTATTCGGAGTCTGACGACGTAAAGCGCATTGCAGGCGGCGACACATCTCTTAGCCCCGTTACGCTGTGGGAGTTGCAACGCTACATTTATGCAGGATTGACCGGACAATATGTACAACATGCAGGTATTCTCTCTTTTTTATCGCAAAGTGATACATCCTCCATTGGAACTTTCCATAATCTGGACAGGCGACTGGCTGAATCTTTCCAGATAGATACGGCTGTTAGCCCCGAACTTCAAGCCATTTTTTATCATACAAACGAAAAAATGGAAAGCCTGAAAAGTATAGATCAATTTCTTTTGCAGGCTGATTCTGTGCAAACGATTGAGGCTTTGGAAAGCAGGAAAGTAGTTGTAAATGATCTTTATGAATTATCGGAACAACAGCAGAACTTGATACAAGTCCTGGAGAATAATGTGACTTCTGCCGCCAATGGCCTGAGCGATGAAAATGAAGGTATTTTAGCGACAACGATTTTCGAAATAAATACAAAAAACCTTAATGCTATTTATTTCAAATACCTTGCGAGTTCCGATCAAATGCTTGATTCCACTGACATCGCCGTGTTACAAACTATCGCATTTCAGTGCCCTGCCACAGGTGGCAATGCCGTGTATAAAGCCAGGGCCTTGTTAATGGTTATTATGCATGAGCTGTCAGTATACGACGACCAGGCATCTTGTAGTCAAGGGCAGGCATTAATAGTTCCAACCCGGGATGGACATGATACGAATACTCCCCAACAGAGGTTCCTTGTTTTTCCCAACCCGGCAAAAGACAATATACAGGTTACATGGTTGGAAGCGGCTAAACAATCCGGGCAGGTAGTCCTTTCGGATATTTACGGCAGACCGATATGCAGGAAAACTATTCCATTAGGAAGTAATTCCTGTGTACTGTCCTTGCAAGGCGCCTCCAATGGGTTGTATATACTTCATATCGACCTGGATGGAATCCGTACAGCTGAAAAAATCGTGGTCAAATATTAACATGTTAACATCTGAGCGTCATGCTTTATGCCCTTCATGAAGCATGACGCTATTATTTATTAGCTTATGTACAAACATTTCCTTATTTCATGCGTGTTTACCGTATTGTTTTTCGCAGAAGCTTTTTCTCAAAAACACGACTACATTTGGTTGATGGGTAATGACCATCCGACCAATTCAGAATTTTCGGGCATTGTCATAGATTTCAACACTCAGCCGCCTGACATCTACTACGAGTTCCGGGACATGTTTTTTTTTCAGACCAACGCCAGTATGTGCGATACTGCCGGTAATCTGCTTTTTTATACCAACGGCATATACGTGGCCAATGCCTTAGGCGAGCCAATGGAAAATGGGGAGGGGCTTAACCCTGGGGAGCAAGCTGAAATATGGCAGGATTATGGATATATTTTAGATCAAGGGGCTATAGCTTTACCTGCCCCGGAGTCAAATCATGTTTACTACCTTCTGCACCTTGACAAAGAATTGATAACTACCCTGAATGATGTTATCTCTCGTAATTTTTATTTATCATTGATCAATATGAGTGAAAACGGAGGAATTGGGAAAGTCTTATCGAAAAACAATATTATCATAACGGATAACTTACAATTAGGAAAATTAACGGCGAGCAAACATGCTAATGGCCGAGATTGGTGGATTATCCTTCGAAAGTATGCATCAAATATTTTTTATCGTTTTTTATTGACCCCTTCCGGACTTGAAATACTTGATCAACAACAAATAGGCAATACTATTCCGCACAATGGAGTTGGCCAGGCTGTATTTTCTCCAGATGGAGCAAAATATGCAGTGTACGAAACTATTAGCGTTCAAGAAGGACACTATATTAATATTTATGATTTTGATAGATGTATAGGCGAACTTAGCAACCCTGTCCAAATTAATATGATTGATACGGCCTGGGCAGGCGGCGTCGCCATCTCCCCCAACAACCGTTTTCTGTATGTCTCCTCGTTCAAATACCTATACCAATACGACTTGTGGGCTGCGGATATTGAGGACTCGCGCATCAGAATAGCTGAATGGGATGGCTATACGGAGCCTATCGGTCCATCTGCAGCTACCACTTTTTATCTGGCTCAACTGGCCCCGGATGGTAAGATATATATCAACAGCAACAATAGCGTCAAGCATTTGCATGTGATCAATTATCCCGATTCTTTGGGCCTGGCTTGCGGAATATGTCAGCATTGTGTGCCTTTACCTGCTTTCAATTATTTTTCCCTCCCTAACTTCCCCAATTACCGCCTCCACCACTTAGCGGGCAGCCCCTGCGATACCCTGCGCTCGCCGCCATTGGCGCTGTGGGGGTATGAGTTGCAGGGCGCAGCGCTGCACTGCACCGACAGCTCGCGCCACGACATCCGCGCCTGGCACTGGGATTTCGGCGACGGCTACACCGATACCCTGCAACATCCCGTGCATACCTACGCAGCAGGCGGTGTTTACAACGTATGCCTGGCGGTGAGCAATCCGCGCGGGGCAGATACGCTGTGCCAGGTGGTACAGGTGGTGGTGGATGGGGTGGAGGAAGCGGAAGAGCAGGAGGGCGGGTTGAGGGCTTTCCCTAACCCTGCTACGCAAACAACCCGTGTGCAGTGGACTCAGGAGTCTTTATCCCAATGCGATTTGATCGTATTGGATGTTTTCGGCAGGCAGGTGTGCCGTTATGTTATTCCAGCAGGAATTCGCCATTATGACTTACCTGTAAACAATTTACCACAAGGATTATACGTGGTAAAAGCAGTAGTAAATAATACGGGCTACTCCGGCAAAGTTATCGTGAAGCATTAATTTTTGTTTATCTCAGCAGTAATAGCGTTTTGCGAAAGCATCAAGCGCTATTGCTGCTGTTTTAATATCCAGCTATGCGTTACCAATTCACTTTTTCTCTTTTCATTATTTATGCTGCCTACTCAACAATTATTGCCCAAAAACACGACTATGTGTGGCTAATGGGAGAAAACAGTTTGACTGTTCCAGAATATGCAGGTACTGTGATTGATTTCAACATACAGCCGCCTGACATCTACTACGAGTTCCGGGACATGTTTTTTTTTCAGACCAATGCCAGTATCTGCGACACAGCAGGCAACCTGCTATTTTATACCAATGGCATATACATCGCAAATTCACTGGGCGAGCCGATGGAAAATGGGGAGGGGCTTAACCCGGGGGCTTTAGCTGAAACCTGGCAGGATTATGGGTATATACTTGATCAGGGCGCTATTATCTTGCCTGTACCCGAACATGACAGTTTATATTATTTATTACACATGGACAGGGCCTTGAACCAGCAGCAAACGGGAAGCGAATCCCCACATTTTTATTATTCCTTAATTAATATGAATTCCAATGGTGGATTGGGTACAGTGGAATTAAAAAACCAATTGGTTATGGCCGGTCCGTTTGATATTGGTAAAATCACTTCCGTAAAACATGCAAATGGCCGGGATTGGTGGGTGATATTGAGGCTTTACGGGACGAACAGGTTTTTCAGCTTCTCGTTTTCCAATGATAAAATTAGTATTTATCCTTATCAAGAACTAGGTGTACCTATTCCTGAACCTCCGGGTAGTTTAGGTCAGGCTGTGTTTTCTCCCGATGGGAGTAAATACGTACGCGTAAATTTGACAGGAATAGCCGGCGACCCCATCTACGTCAGCATTTTTGATTTTGACCGATGTACAGGCGAATTGGCGCTACAAACACAATTTACGTATGCCGATACGGCATGGTGCGCAGGCCTGGCCATCTCCCCCAACAACCGTTTTCTGTACGTCTCCTCATTCAAGTACCTATACCAATACGACTTATGGGCTGCTAATATTGAATCCTCTCGAATCACAGTGGCTACTTGGGATGGCTTTGAAGAAAGCGGATTTTTTGCCACTACCTTCTACCTGGCTCAATTGGCGCCGGATGGTAAAATTTATATCAACAGCAATAACGGTGTTTCTTATCTTCATGTCATTAACAACCCGGATTCTCTCGGTCTTGCTTGTGATGTATGTCAACACTGTATCGATTTACCGACAATTAATGCTGTTAGCCTCCCCAACTTCCCCAACTACCGCCTCCACCACTTAGCGGGCAGCCCCTGCGATACCCTGCGCTCGCCGCCATTGGCGCTGTGGGGGTATGAGCTGCAGGGCGCAGCGCTGCACTGCACCGACAGCTCGCGCCACGACATCCGCACCTGGCACTGGGATTTCGGCGACGGCCACACCGATACCCTGCAACATCCCGTGCATACATACACCGCAGGCGGTGTTTACAACGTATGCCTGGCGGTGAGCAATCCGCGCGGGGCAGATACGCTGTGCCAGGTGGTGCAGGTGGTGGTGGATGGGGTGGAGGAAGAAAGCGGGAAGCGCATAGCCGTAAACGTATCGCCAAACCCGGTCAGCCGGCATGGGCAGATTGCGCTAGACGTCCACTTGCCGGGCGCCGGGGCTGCGGCGTTTGTGCTGCGCGATATGCCGGGCCGGGAAGCGCTGAGGTTTCCCCTGCGCCTGACAGACGGACGGACCCGACAGTCCGTGAGCCTGGGGTCATTGCCGGCAGGCGTGTACATCGCCGCGCTGGAAACCGAAAAAAAAACGGTATGGACGGAGAAAGTATTAGTATATTGATCATATAAAGCGCGCCGCCAAGTTGTGACGGCGCGCTTTATATTAACGTTGAATGACGACGCGTTGCGAAAATAGCGAGCGGCCATCGGTAGAAATTGAAAAAACAATTACACCCTTCGGATACTGCCGTAAGTCGACAGTAATAGGCTCTGTAAGCATGCTTTCAATTTCCTGAGCGTCCAGCAAGTATCCCTGCAAATCATATACCCGCAAAATGACCTTCTCCCCGGCGTAAGCACTCAAATCGAGATATACTTCTTTGCCGGCGGGATTGGGGTATAATTGCACGCTTTCTACATTAGTCTGGCGGGCTACTACCGGTTCCTGATATGCAACCATTCCCGAATATCTTGCTGCTGACAGGTTGCCTCCATTGGCAGGCGCACAAGCCGTCAGTTGGCCGTTGATACAAGTAAGAGCCGCCGTGAGATACTGCCGGTGCGCCACAAAAACGATATTCGCCAACGCGTAATTGGTCACTTGTAGCACTTCGCCCAGTGTCGCATTGGTCGACAGGGCTTGCAGAATAACCGGATGCACCTCGCAAGGCAGCGTGTTGAGCCGCATACTTGCCTGGGCAGGGTTAGCCCGCAAGTAAAGCGCCAGCAAAATAGCCTGCGACAATAGCGGGTTGGTGAGCGAGCCGTTGTCGTCAAACGACAGGTAAGCCGGTGTGCAGTCGTAGCCATCCACCACTGCATGGCCGCTGGGCAGGGGCGCCGGCGCAGATGCTTGGGTTGGGGCCGTCAGCCATTGTACGAGGCAATCTTCGGCCCCTTGTTTGATCTGCATCGTGCGGGAAGAATACCCCATCACGATGGGATCGGGAACGCCGTCGCCGTTGGCATCCCAGTTCAATGCTTCGGAAATCCACACAGCCGGCGATTTTTCAATGATTTGCTCACAAACGCTGGTATTGCCACTGCCATCTCCCGCCGACCAGGTGCGTTTGATGGTGCATTCCCATTCATAACTACCTGCTGTTATTACATCGCTATAGCTTAAAGCTACCGTAGAAGCGCAGTTGTCAGTTGCTGTGGCGAAACCCGTGGAGGTCAGCGCGCTGGTATCGCAGCCTACCGTAATATTTGCCGGACAGTTGAGCTGGGGGGCCGTTTGGTCGGCTACTACTACAGTGGCAGTACACTGAGCGCTTTCACCCAGGTCGTCGGTCACGGTCAGCGTCACTTCGTTGGCGCCGATATGGGCGCAGGAAAATGAAGAAGGCGAAACCGAGAAGGCAAGCGACATTCCATCGGGGTGCGAGCTGCCCGCGTCTACCAAGCTAGCTGCAAGAGTAACTTGTCCGGTATTGTCGAGGGCCAGCGTTACAGGAGTCGTAGCGCATTGGGCTACGGGGATAGCTCTGCGTTCGCTGCGATATTGTATAAAGCCGTCTTCGGTAGTTGCGCTGGTACCGCCGGCGATGATTTCTTGCGTCAGGCTGCTGGGGTTGGCAAAGCTGCCGCCTCCACCTCCGCGACCGGTAGTACCGCCGCCGCCGCCGCCCGAATAGCCGCCGCCGCCGCCGGCAGCGCCGCTACCTGAACCGCCGCCGCCGAAGCCGTAGCCGCCGTTGCGGAAAGTAAAGCTCGTACAGCCTTCGGCGCCGCCGCCGGCGCCGCCTTCGGGGAAGCCGGACTGGCCTTCGCCTACTTCGGTAGTACCAATAAATTCGATACAAGTAATGCCGTTGCCGGGTTGGAAGGCGCCGCCGCCGCCGCCGGAAATATCTACGCTATTGCCGCCGCCAAAGCCGCCAATGCCGCCCCAGCCGGGAGCGATGTCGCCGTTACCGCTGCCGCCGTCGGGAGTAGCCCGGCCACCCTGTCCGTCTTCGTTATCTACGCAAAAAGTGATAATCCGGCCCTGATAGGCGCCACCACCGCCGCCGGCTACGGCAAGAATTTGCCAGGTGTCGCTGCCGGGGGCTTTGTATAAAACAGCCGTACCGCCGCCGCCGCCGCCATAAGTGAAGCCGGTGCCCAGGATGCCGCCGCCGGTGCCCTTCTCACCAGCGCCTCCTGCAATGAAACGCACCGTGCCGCCGTATTGCAAATCATTGGCGCCCGATCCTATTCCAAAAGTTACTTTTACAAAAGCGCCTGCGCCGCCATCAGACTTACAGTCGTCGTCGAGTTCGGCAAAACCGCCGTCGCCGCCGCGCAAAATGAATTCTATTTCACTGATTGCGGGGTCATTGGGCACCAAAAAATCCTGGTAAGAACCGGTATAACTGATCGTGTAGGTGTTGCCGTCGCAGGTCAGGTCGCTCTGCGCGCCGGCCTGCAAGGCCATGCCCATTAAGCATACCGCTGCCAGTATCCATGCGCTGCAACGAAAACGTATCCTTTGTACATTTCTCATAGATATAATGGTTTGAATGAAGATTTACGCAACAACATTACTCCGGAGGCTGTGCCACCAGAAAAGATCAATAAAAAAATAGCGCCTGAAAGGGTACTTCAGAAGGGCGATTGGAGATAAGGGTGAAAATACCGGTTGCTGCTAAAGGGGGGGAATAAGTGTGCAAGATATGAATTTTTTTTGAATGTCAAGAGTAGGCGGGGGAATTATTGTAGTTGGCAGTCGGCGGTCGGCTTCTTGGACCCGACTGCCGCCCGCTAACCCAGAAACTTCCCGAAATTATTCACCGGCCTATACCCCAGCTCTCTTTTCGCCTTTTCTATGGAATAGACCCGGTCGATGCGATCGGGGAAAAACCAGCCTTTGGCGGCAAAAACTTCCTCGACTTGAGGGTAGTACTTTTTAATGACCGTTTTGGGATCAGTCATGAGTTGGCTGAGGTCTTCTTTTTGAAAGGGGCTCTCATTCGAAATAGTGTAAATCTCAAAAGTTGAAAAATGCTTTTCCAATACCAATATATGCGCCATTGCGCCGTCGGCTTCGTCCAGGCCCCGGTAAAGGCGATGGATGGCTTTGGTATTGTCGTCTTCGGGTAAAAACCTCGATACCCGGAGTACGGTTGTTTCAATACCTTCTTTTTCAAAATAATCGCGGCAGAGTAATTCGGCGGTTAGTTTGGTAATATCATAAATATCTCTTGGATCGGGGGTCAGCGATTCATCTACCCAGACAGCCTGACTACTGTCTACCATAGCTTTCCCATAAATAGAAGTCGTACTGGTATAGATAAACTTTTTAATCCCGTTTTTAACACAAGCATCGAGCAAATTAAAAGTGCCGTCAATATTTGTAGAAATAAATTCTTCTCTCGGGTAATGTAATTCGTAGTGTTTCCCATGAAGTGCCGCCGTATGGATTATAGCGTTTACTCCTTTTGTGATTTCGCGTATGTCGCTGCGATTTCTAATGTCTATCAGTTTATCGGTTGTATCAGATTCAATTAAATCAATGCCGATGACATTGTAATGCCTGGCTTTTAATTGTTTTACGACCTCTTTGCCTAGCTGCCCGGAGGCGCCGGTGACAAGTACTGTTTTCATGAATGCTTATTTGAAATAAATTCCACCTATCCTATACCGTTAGCTTTCCAGCTTGATGCGCTGCGTAGTTGTGTTTGTTATTGCTCCAATTTAAGGGAAATGTGGCTATTGTTTCAGTTATTTGTTTGGATAGTGAGCGGAGAAAACTGTGCGACGGTGCTCCCTAATTAGCAGCTAATCGCGCTTACAGGCGGGTACTTCGCTACGTACAACAAAATGTGATCCGCCATAAATATTAACCACCCCATCAAACCCCACAAAAGCACTACATTTAGCGCTTGAAAACCACACCCCCATGCTCAAACGCTACCTGCACCGCGCTCCCGACGGCGTGTTGCTGCTTGTCTCTGCTATTTGGTATTTTTCGCGGAGAGTAGGGTGAGGTGTAGATAAGTTCACCCAAAAATGAATATCTTAGGAGGTGTATTTTTTTACCTAAAACACTTAGCATTATGCAAAAATACGCACTCTTCCTATTGGCCTTTGCATCGGGCTGCAGCCAGGCGCCTGGAGAACAAGTCAGCGCAGAAAAAATCTTCTGGGACTTTACAGAAAGTCTCAATGGCGCCAAAGAGCAAACTGCGCAGGGTAACCCGGGTATTTTTCAAATCACCTCCGGTGCGGAAACAGATTTTTTCATCGAACCGGGGTCGCCGCCTTACGAAAAAGCAAATGCGCCGTTGCTATTAAAACTGGTAGACAATACAAAGCCTTTTACTTTTTCATTCAAAACCACGCCCGATCATATTGTGAAATACGACGCAGGCATGGCGTTTGTATACGTCGACGACAAGCAGTGGCTTAAATTCGCCTATGAAGCCGATGAGCGAATGAATAGACGTATCGTTACGGTGAAAACTAACGGCTTTTCAGACGACAACAATCACGATGTGATCAATGCGCCCAGCGTGTATTTGAAAATTTCTTCCGATACCAAAGTGATCGGTTTTTATTATTCCCTCGACAAAGAGCTATGGCAACTGGTACGGATTTTTAAAAATGAATATCCTCCCACGCTGAAAATCGGCATCGGCGCACAATCACCGGCCGGACAAGGAAACAAAGTGATCTTTGAAGACCTGGAGCTAACCAATCAATGCGTCAAAGATTTCCGAATGGGCTTATAAGTGTCACCCTGTCACCCTGTCACCCTGTCACCAAAAAATTACTATCTTTATTGCCAACAAAACCCGTCGACCATGACTAACCTCTCCCGCCGTCAATGGCTGCGTACGGCCGGTATTGCTGCCGGTTCGCTGCCTTTGCTGGGTATCAGCGCAAAAACTTCTTCTTTTGATGCTTTTTTGCAAACGCTGCACCACTTACCGCCCGGCGTAATCGCCAAACTAAATGCCAACGAAAACCCTTACGGCCCGTCACAGTCCGTGCGGCAGGCCATTACCGGGGCATTCGACCGGGTGTGCCGCTACCCTTGGTCGGAAGTGGGCGAGGTACAGAAAAAAGTGGCCGCCAAAGAAGGCGTGAGCCCCGATCATATTCTGCTTACCGTCGGTTCTACGGAGGGACTGAAAATTACGTCATTGGCATTAGGACTACACGAAGGCGAAGTCATCGCCGGCTCGCCAACTTTCGAAGCCATGTTGTTTTACGCGGAGGCCTTCGGCGGATACATCAACCGAGTGCCCAACCGGCAAGACAATAGCCTTTCGCTCGATCTCGACGAAATGGCGCGCCGCGTGACGGCCAATACCCGCCTGGTGTTTGTGTGCAATCCCAATAACCCTACCGGCGGGATTTTGCCCGCTGCCAAACTCAGGGACTTCTGCGAATCTGTGTCAAAACAAACGGTGGTCTTCTGCGACGAAGCCTACTTCGACTACGTAACCGAGCCGGGGTATCCCAGCATGGTTGAGCTGGTCAAAAAAGGCGCCAACGTGATCGTCTCGCGTACCTTTTCCAAAGTCTACGGCATGGCGGGCATCCGCATCGGTTACCTCATCGCCCGGCCCGACATCATACGCCGCATCGAGGCTGTGCAGGTGGACACGCCCAACATCCTGGCACTGAATGCCGCCAATGTCGCCCTTGATGACCAGGAATTTTACCGCCACAGTCTGCGCATGAACGCAGACGGCAAAGCGCTGATCTGCCAGACCCTCGACAAGCTGAAATTGCCCTACGTGCCCAGCCACGCCAATTTTGTCTTTTTCAAAACGGGCCGGCCTATCGCCGAGGTTATCCGCGATATGCGGGCCCAGGGTGTCGAAGTGGGCCGCCCTTTCCCGCCGCTTACCGACTGGTGCCGGGTGAGTACGGGCAAGATGGAGGATATGGAAACTTTGAAGAAGGGGTTGACGGCGGTGTTTTGATGTTGTGGGTTGTAAGTTGTAGGTTGTAGGTTTTTTAAATAAATATTTATGAAGTATTTTGTCATGTTACTGCTCATCAGTGTGTTAACTTCATCGATTATGATGGCCCAAACGGGGGAATATGATCCGGAGGCTCGGTTGAAAGAGCTGGGCATTACCTTGCCGACGCCGTCGGCGCCGGTGGCCAACTACGTCAATGCCGTGCGGGTGGGCAACCTGTTATTCCTGGCCGGCAAGGGGCCTTCGAAACCCGAAGGCGGCTACGTGACCGGCAAGGTAGGCGTTGACCTAACCGTCGAGCAGGGCTACGAAGCCGCCCGCCTGACGGGCATTGCCCAGTTGGCCGTATTGAAAGCTGAATTGGGCGATTTAAAAAAGGTAAAGCGCATTGTAAAAGTCCTGGGCATGGTCAATTGCGCGCCCGACTTTGCCAACCAACCCGAAGTCATCAACGGCTATTCGGACCTCATGGTGCAGGTCTTCGGCGACCGAGGCAAACACGCCCGCTCGGCAGTAGGAATGATTGCCCTGCCCCGCCACATCGCAGTAGAAGTGGAAATGATTGTGGAAGTGGAGTAACCGTACAGGCTGTATCAACTCCCGGAAATTGTAGTACCGTACCGACTGCTTTAGCTGCCGGAAAACCCTGCTTAAATCATAATCTCCCTAACCAACTCCTCCTTACAATAACTGTATGGCCATAAACTCCATGTATCAATGAAGCCGGCCTTAACAGGGTTTTGCAGTATATACCGGGTTATATTTAGCCATTCTTTATCATTTCGCACAAAATGGTCATAGCTATCTTTGAACCACAATTTCCCTGAGCGTCCCAATAATTTATTAATAGAATAAGCAGATCCGCCTTTAATCAGCTGCATAATCTCATTTAATTGCACATAATGGGTAGGCGCCTCATCCGGCCACGATTCCGGCATTTCGCCCAATTGAGGCGCCATGCTGAATTGCACATGCACATGATTGGGCATAATGGTATATACTTGTAAATCGTAGTGCGTACCATCATATTGCTGCAACTTGGCAGCAACTATTTCGGCAACTTCGGGTAGTCGCAAATAACACGCGCCATACGGCTTCTTATCAAGCTGGTGATCGTATTTGCCAAAATTTCGCTTACAGGCGTCTCTTATCCGGCGCTCATAATCTACAGGAAATTCTTTTTTTAGGCGTTTGGACTCAATTTCTAATTCCTCTTTCAATGCCTTTACAATATTTTGCGGTAGCGAATCTGCGAGTCGGAAGGTGACAAAAAATGTGGCGCCAAGCGGAGCAAGATGCGGCAGGCGGTTGTGATAAATTGTTTTCATTTGCGGTTTATTTTGGTTAAAATAATTGGTGTGGGATTTTGAGGTGGGTTGATTTTTCGGCAGCTAAAGCAGCCGGTATAGTGCTGTTTGTTCTGTTTGAATCCGGCAGCTAAAGCAGCCGGTACAGTGCTGTTTGTTCTGTTTGAATCCGGCAGCTAAAGCAGCCAGTACAGTGCTGTTTGTTCTGTTTGAATCCGGCAGCTAAAGCAGCCGGTACAGTGCTGTTTGTTCTGTTTGAATCCGGCAGCTAAAGCAGCCGGTACGGTGCTGTTTGTTCTGTTTGAATCCGGCAGCTAAAGCAGCCGGTATAGTGCTGTTTGTTCTGTTTGAATCCGACAGCTAAAGCAGCCGGTACGGTGCTGTTTGTTCTGTTTGAATCCGGCAGCTAAAGCAGCCGGTACAGTGCTGTTTGTTCTGTTTGAATCCGGCAGCTAAAGCAGCCGGTACGGTGCTACTTGTTCTTTTGAATCCGACGGCTAAGGCGGTCGGTATGACGTACGAAAGTTATGGATTTGCATTAATATGAATTACATACACAAAGCTCTTTTTCTCGTCAAGTCGCGTATATTTGTTCGTTGTCACAAACTCCTTACAGTTCATGAAAGACCTTCACGACCTCGATTGGGATACCATTTTGGATTATATCGATTCCGAACAAGCGGCCTTGCTGATCGGACCCGAAGTGATGCATTTTGACGGCCAGCCTATGAATAAAGCCTGGCGCGGGCAGATATGGGATAAATTTCGCGCTAAAATTGCCTATTATTACGAGCAGGACGGCTTGTTTTTATTTTCAAATAAAATAGCCAAAAACGATGCAGCTCGCTTTGTGCGCAAATTTGTGAACGAACGCGAACCCGAAGAAGCCGTTTATCAAAAAATAGCCCAAATCAAATTTCCGCTGGTGGTGTCTATCAACCCCGACACGTATTTGTCGGATGTAGCCCACAAATACGGCGTGCGGCATCGATTTAGTTATTTTAAAAGCCGCAGTAAAGCCACCGACGACGTAGAAGAACCCCAAAAAGAATTGCCGCTCTTTTACAACCTCTGCGGCGTAGTAAACGACGACGAGTCGATCATCCTGGATTACGAAGACCTCTTCCGCCTCATCGCTTCGTCGGTGAGCGCGCCGGGACTACCGCCCAAACTCCAAACCGCGCTCGACAAAGTGCGCTTGTTTTTGTTTATCGGATTTCAGTTTGAAAACTGGCATACACAACTGCTACTGCGCCTGCTCTGCGGCCACGAGCAAACCGAAAAATACGCCGCCAGTCGTCAACACGTAGACGATGATACCCGCGATTTTTTGCTGCACCAGTTTCAAATAGAATTTCTGGAGAAAGACCAGTCATTTCTCGATGCCCTTCACGACAAATGCCGCTCGCGCAACCTGCTGCGCCCCCTGGCCAACCCCGCCTCCGCCGAAGAAATCGATATCATCAAGCTGATCCAAACGGGCAAGGACCTGTCGGCGCCCCTCGATGTGCTGCGCCGCCAGACTGATAACACTCCCGTGGCTCACGAGGCTACCCTGCTAATGGGGCGCTACAACAGCCTCATGGAAGAAAAAAACAAAGGGGTGATGGATAGCCGCGATTATTTCGTAGAGTACAACCGGCTGATTGATGCCATTTTGACCACAGCCCGACAAGCCGCTGCCGTATGAGTGGATCACTGTACCGATATCCCGGCGTGAAGCCGTTTGAAACCGCACAGGCCGGCCAGTTCTTTGGGCGCACCCGCGACATCAAGGACCTCTATGAGCTCATCCTGCTCGAAAAACTCGTGGTGCTCTTTGGTAAATCTGGTTACGGCAAAAGCTCGCTGCTCAATGCGGGCATTATCCCCCTGATGCTGGATACCCGAGCCCCGGTCAACAGGCAGTTTGTGCCATTGGTAGTGCGCATGCGCTCGTATACGCCGGGAGAAAATACCGACCCGGTAGGTATCGTACTTGACAAGCTGAAGGAATCGCTCAAATACGCCAATCCGCGTCATCCCCTGCTGAAATCCAAACCTCCGACGCTCTGGGAAGCCTTCAAAACCCAGCAGAGTTACCACGGCGCTCCCAACCGGTTTGTGATTATCTTCGACCAGTTTGAAGAGTTTTTTACCTATCCGCAAGAGCAGCAGGCGCGCTTTCGCGAGCAACTGGCAGAATTGCTGTATACCGAAATACCCCAGTCTATCCGCGACCGCTGGGACGAACTGAGCGATGTTGACAAGGAATTCCTGTCCGAGGAATTGAACGTGCGGGCGGTCATTGCCATCCGCGAAGACCGGCTGAGTTGGCTCAACAGCCTGAAAACCGAATTGCCGGCCATCCTGCACAAGCGGTTTGAATTAAAGGGATTTACCGACGAGCAGGCCCGGGAAGCAATCGTGCAACCCGCGGCACTACCCCAGGAAATGGGCTTTTTGTGCCATTCCTTTAGCTATAGCGACAAGGCGCTGCAAACGTTGCTTTCGGAACTAAAAAAAGGAGGCGGAGACCAACACGACTCTGCGCGCAACCAGGGACGTATAGAAGCTTTTCTGCTGCAAATATGCTGCGAGAGCATCGAAAGGCAGCTCATCGAGCGCGCCAGGCGGGGAGAACGGGATAGCGAGGTCGGCCCCGAAGACCTGCCCCGGTTTGATCGCATTTACGAAGAATATTATCACAACAAAATAATGGAGTTGCCGCCGGGGGAGCGCGATGAGGCTCGCTTGCTTATCGAAAACGAACTGGTGAGCCTAAATGAAGCTACCGGCGTAGTATTCCGCCTCAATGCCGACGGCCGCAAACTGACGGCCAAACCCGGCGTGACCGAAGCGCTGCTCAAAAAGCTGACGGACAATTTCCTGCTTCGCGCCGAGCCCAACACCACGGGCGGGTTTAATTACGAAATTAGCCACGATACCCTGGTGACCCCCGTGCTCAAAGCCCGTGAACAAAGGCTGGCCAAAGAGCGCCGCCAGGCCGCCGCCGCCGCCATCGAAGCCCGAGAACGCGAACTGGCCCACGAACGCCAACGCCGCCGCCGGGCTAATATGATTGCCGCTGCTGGCATATTGCTGGCTTTGGTAGCTACGAGCGCCTTCATTTACGCCTGGCGGGCTAACAACAAAGCGCAGCGCCTGGCACATACCAGCCAACTCGTGTCGCGTGCATTACAGCAAGCAGACAACGATGCTACAGCGGCTTTTCAGATAATCAATCAAGCCCTGGTCTTATCACCCGGCCACAGAGCCGCCCTCCAGGCACGCCATGATATATACGCCGAAAACGAGTTTTATGACCGGGTAATAAATTGTAGCGAGGTAGAAAAAGCTATACCCTCTCCCGATGGAAGCTTGATAATCGCAATAGCCGGTAAACAAGCCATTTTGTTTGATACAACAGGCAAGGAAATAAAGCGCTTTGACCACCCGTCCCGAGTGATTGATGCCGCTTTTTATGCCGGATCGCAACGCATACTTACCGCAGACTTTAATAGTACCGCATACCTGTGGAATATAGAAGGTCAGCCAGCGCTTCTAATTTCTTTTGAGTTTGATGATCCCTTGCGAAGTATCGCTTCATCAACTGATGGTAATGTTATTGCCCTGGGCGGCGCCAACGGTTTTATCGGCTTGTATAATGCAAAAGGCGAACTGCAAAAAAGTTGGAAGCCACATGAGGGTGATATCACGGATATGGTTTTTAATGCAAAAGGTGATGAGTTATTAACAGCCTCAAAAGATAACAAGGCGCATTTATGGCGACTCGACAAATACCAACGCGTACAAACCTATTCACTGGACGACTGGATTTTAAGCGTGGATATCAGTCCGGGTGGCGATACTATATTAACCGCCGACAGAGACGGAATGGTAAGGGTATGGCGAAAAAATGGGGAGTTGTTGGCCGCCTGGGTGGCTCATAATCGCCGCATCAATAACGCTTGTTTTTCTCCCGATGGTTTATTTATACTGACAGCCAGCGACGACCAAAAGATCAAATTATGGGACGGCTCGGGGCGCCAGCAAAAGATATACCGGGGCCACGAAGGTTTTGTGTATTCCGCGGCTTTTTTACCTGACGGAAATTGTATTCTCAGTGCCGGCGAAGATCAAACTATTAAGCGGTGGAAAACCCATTCTAAATTGGCGACTCGTTTTTCTACCGGAGTTGAGCAGTCTTTGTCTGTTATGTGCCTTTCTCCCGATGGTAACAATATCATTACTGCAGAAGGCAGCGCCATACAAGCCATTACAGGCAAAAATTACGGGGCGGAAGATAATATGTGGGAGACTATGCTGGATATGGTTGATAATACAGCTCCCCAATCTGCATTTGTCTGGGATACATTGGGAAATCTACTGCATACCCTGGGCGACCACGGTAATTATGTAAAAGATATAGCTGTTTCAAATGACGGCAGCCTGATTATTACAGGTAGCAATAACTTGATCATCTGGAACAAAAACGGTACTAAAAAGGAGGTTGTAAATAGTCCTCACGGCTCCATTATTGCCTTGGCGATAGCTCCCGACAACCGGAGGATTGCTTTCTCTCAATCGGATTCTACTGTTGTTTGTCAAAACCAGGATGGAAAGAATTTATACCTCCCTCACCCCGGCCGGGTATCCTCCTTGTGTTTTTCGCCGGATGGCAAGCGCCTCCTCACCGGTTGTTACGACAACAACATGAGGATATGGGATATTTCCGGCAAACAACCGCAAGTAATACACACCATGATCGGTAAAGAAGGCCGCATCGAATCGGTTGCCTGGTCACCCGATGGACGTTATGTGGCGATGGGCGAAAGCGGATTAAAAGCGAAATTAACGATGTTTAACGCCGAGGGAAAACAAGTGTTTGAACGCATTTTTTCTGCTGAAAATAAAACCGGAGGTCGGTCGGTCAACTGCATCACTTTTTCTCCCGACAGCCGACTGGTTGCGGCCGGCGCAGAGGGTGGCGTAGTGCGTGTTTTTAACCTCTCCGGTGCAGATATTCAACGCATTGAAGACTTCAACGACGAAGCTATCAATGGCGTTGCTTTTTCTCCCGACGGTCGTTGGCTTTGGGTGGGCAGCCGTGATGGGGTGGTGCGTAAGTTTGGAAGGTTGGCCTATTAATCAGCCTCTTGCGCGCTGCTCGGCTAACCAAACTTTATACACCCACTCTTTATCGGTTTTTCGCGAGCAATTGACACACAAGTTGTTGATGGGGTGCTCGCTCCAGGTGTAAATAAGTTCTTCGTCTGTGTATATCTCACCGTTGAGCTGGTAGGCATAGATCGAACTGTAGTAGGCCGCCTGCCAGTAGTGGACGCCGAAGCGCCTTTCGTATTCAATGGCTTTTGATACGCGTTCCCCTCCATCGGGCATCCTATCCAGATAGTGGGGGCTGTAAATGGTGTGGATAAACATCCAGAGGGAGGATTCAAAGTCGTTGAAAGCCATAAATTCGGTAGGCTCCGGGTCGTTTTTTACCACATTGATACAAAAGCGGAACGATTCGCATGCCCAGGGTTTGTTTTTTCTAATAATGCCGAAATAATTGTGGGCGCGATTACATAAATAAGATGTACCCCAGAAGGTCTCTCTCGAAGATTTTGCAGCAAGCGACCTCCAGTCGGCCAGGTATTTGTACCCGTAATATTTGCAGGTTTCTGAAATGTCGTAGTAAAAGGCATCCTGCAATTTCACCAGCAGGTCTACCGGTACGGCTTCACCGCGAGGGTCGTAGAGGAAATATCGACCTGTCTCCTGAATATACCCTACCATTGTGGGGTTGTCGTGCGCTAATCGCCACAATATCATTTGTACGCTATCGCCGCGCAGAGCCTGGCTTTTCGGAAGTTCCGGCTCGTATGCAAAGACACGGGCAGTGGTTATTGTAACGGCAATTACGCCCAGCGCCATGCGAAAAAAAGGAAAACGCGTCAGTCGTAGATTTGGTAACATGCACAAATAAGTTTTATCAATAAACAGGATCAATGCCTTCCGGGTCGAGCGGTCCGCCATAATTATAGGGCGCTTCGTTGCGTATGCGCAATTCGGCAGCGGGTACGGGCAGCTGTGCCGGTGTGCCGGTTTGCAGGCCTCCCAGTGCCTCCACGTCTAAGTAGTCCTGCCGGGGCCCCAAACGCCTGCGGTCAAACCAAAGGCTCATCGGCGCTGTGCCCAGCAATTCTATGGCGCGCTCGTAAGCGATGGCCTGCTCCACGGTAGCCGCACCGGCGCCGGCGTTGAGCGGGGCCAGGTGGCCGCGGGTAGTACGGGTACCTGCATTGACAATTGCGATGGCTTCGGCGTTGCGTTGCAGGCGCAACAGCGCTTCGGCGCGTAGCAGGGCATTGTCGGTAGCCAGGAAGGCAGGCATGGGACCGCCCGAAAAGCCATCGCCGGCAAAACCGGGTTCGCTGATGTTCCGGTTGTGTTTGTAATGGGAATAATGCCACTCGCCTCTTTCGGCGGGGAAGTTATTTACGGGCAAAAATACAAAATCCGACAATAGTCGCGTATCTGTGGAGGTAGCCATGGGGTTAGCCAGCGGTGGCTCGCCCAGGGCCCATACTTCGGGATACCGGGCCGGCTGGCTGGGGTCGAAGGCGGCTATCAACCGCTGATCTACCCTTGCCCAGAAAGGCCCCTGACCCGCCTCGGCAAATACGAAGCGCTGGTAGCTGGTCCAGAATTTGCCATCGGCCTCGGGCGAAAAATTGAAATCTATACCTTTTTCGGCATGGGTCAGCACGGCGGACCAGTCCACATCAGCTGCTTCAGCCTGGGTGCGCGGCCATTGCGCCAAAAACCGCGCTGCGTAGGAATGACAAAGTTGTTGAAACTGCTGATCTCCAAAAATGAGGCCATTGAAGTAATTGTGTACAAAATTGTCGCCAACAGCATCGGCCAGTTCGATGGCCGTTTCTAATTCCGCGACAGCGGCATCAACCATACCGGTGTATGGTGTAAAGGGGATCTGCGCCGCCAGGTCGGTATCGGTGTCAGCCAACAGGGATTTGTCGAAGATAAGCCCGAGATACCCCCAACTCACTCCCCGCAGAAAGTGCGCAGCGGCGCGCACCGCATCATCTTGTGGGCCGCCATTGTCGATAGATACGCCGCGGTCGAGTGCCGCCAGGACGTCGTTGGCGCTGGAGACGGCCGACAAGCAACCGTACCAGGGGTCTTCAGCGACTTGCCGGTAGTCGGGCTCTTCGGTGCTGCGGTTGTTGTAGGGCGCGCGGGGTTCTTCACCCAAACGCTGCGCCCCAAAATTGCCCCACGACATGCCGTAGGCATCGGCGCTTACGGATAGCGCTATTACAGGGTGTTCTCCATGAACAGCCTGCCACCAACTCACGTACCCACCACCCAATACGGAAATGAGGTCGGCGCCGCTCGACAACACGAGTTCCCTGTCGGGATTGTTGTCGTTGTCGGTTTCGAGGCCTTTGCATCCGGCAGTCAGAATCAGTACGAGGCCGGTAATATAGGTCAATGCTTTGCGCATAATTGTTTTGTTAAAATGTAAGTTGAAGGCTGAAAGTGTACGTGCGCGCCAATGGATAGTTGAACGCATCCACAGCAAACAGGCTGGGGTCGCCGCCGGGTGTGCGCGTGTCGCTACCCCGCTCGTCCTGGTAGCGGTTGGTCAGCAGGTTTTCGTCGCGGGGGGCAGCGCTCACGTCGGGGTGAAAACCCGAGTAATCCGTCCAGGTCATCAGGTTTCTGCCGGTGAGGCTGAGGCGCATGCCTTTGACGAAATTGCGGAACAAGCCCTGGCGGAAGGTATACGACAGCGAAGCTTCGCGCAGCATCACAAAAGAACCGTCTTCTACAAAATGGTTATTGGCCACCAACACGTTGTACAGGCCATTGCTGCCAAAAAAGCCGCCGGCGACACCAGGGTAATTGCTTACGTCGGCGTGGCGCTGGTCGCGGTACAGCCAGTGTTTGGTCATGTTGTAAATATCGCCACCCTTTTTCCAGTCTACAAGCGCGTATAATTCCAGGCCTTTAAACCCGATCACATGGGAAAAACCCATCCGGAAATCGGGGTTGATATCGCCGATGACCTGTACGAGGGGGTTGCCGTTGGCATCGCGCAGTTTGTAGGGCAACTCATCTGGGGTGCCGATGGCGTCTTTGTGTACGACATAACCCACGTCATTGATCGTATAATCGCCGGGGTCAATGCCTTCCTGGTCTTCCAGTTGGTCGAGGCTGGTGGCAAATACTTCGCCCACCATCGCGCCGAGCGAAGCGCCCTCTTCGATCAGGAACAGGGAAGATTGCTGGATACCCGGTCCAGTGGTATAAGAGGGCACGTCGAGCTGGCTGATCTTTTGTTTAACTCGATCGAAAGTTGCGGTCAGTTCCCAGCGAAAATCGGGTATTTTGATGCGAAATAGTTTTTTGAAATCGGTAGTCAGTGCGGCTTCGTACACTTCGGCTTCTACCGTGCCGGCATTGCGCCATTGGCCCGCAAAGCCGGAAGCGCCCGAGAGCGGGGTGAGTAGTATCTGGTCTTCTGTAGTAATCTGCACGTAACTCGCGTCGAGGTCGAAGGCGCGCAGGAAGGTAATATGCCCGCCTACTTCCATTTCTCTGGAAAGAGAGGGGCGCAGGGCGTCGTTGCCGAGCGTATTTTTCACGAGCACGCCGTTGAGGAGTTCAAAGGTTTCAAACCGTTGCTCAAAGGCGGGGCGGATACCCGATGTGCCGGTAGAAGCGCGCAACTTGAGTTCCTGGATGCCGCGTATTTTGAGGTCTTGAGTGAGGCGGTAGGCGCCGCTGGCGCGGTAGTAGTTGGCCCAGCGCTGATCGGGGCCGAACAGGGAAGAGCCTTCCCGCCGCCAGAGCCCGCTGAAGATGTATTTTTGTTTGTAATCGGCGTCGGCCACCAGGAAGCCACTGTAAGCCACCACCTCTTGCGATTCGGAGGCGATAAACACGTTGCTGCGGGCGTTGTCGAGCGAGCGAAGGCCCGCCACGGCCAGGTTTTCGCCGATGCCTTCGTTGTATTGCGCCGTGAGGTCTTCATACAGCAAAATACCGCTAACGGCGGTATTGAACCCGGAAAACGACTTGCGCACGGTGGCATTGAATCGCGATATCAGCGAATTGGCGGTGCGCAGGCTGCGCTGTATGCCCCCGCCTGCGCTGTTTTGCACGCCGTAGGTAGCCAGTGGGCCGAACAGCCCCGGTACGTTAATACTTAGGTACCCCTTGTCGACAAAATGCTCGTATTGATTGGTCGAGCGGTCGAGGGCGGCCTGGTAGGCCAGCGTTAGCCAGGAAGCCGGGAAGTACTGCACACCCACGCTACCCAGCAGGCGGGTGCGGTTGACGCGCTGCCGGGAATGGGCGCGGTCGTATAGCGGATTGGTGGTGCTGAGTCCGGTGTTATCGATATCCCAGTCAAACGGCGAGCGGTCTTCTTCGTTAAACGCGTCGAGGTCGAATATAGGCGTGAGAAATAACGCGGTAGCCAGGTAGCTGGAGGGGCCGTTGGAGGCCGGCGGCAGCCAGTCTTGCTCTGATGCGCTATACATAGAACTCACCTGCAGGGCCAGCTTGTCGCTGAGCTGGTGGTCTACGTTTACTCTAAAATTATGCCGGGTATAGCCGTCGTATTGCTGAATAATACCTTCATCGCGCAAGCGCTGCCCCGAGGCCAGGAAATTGGTACGCCCCGACTTGCCCTCCACCGCCACGTAGTGCGACTGAAAGGCTCCTTTTCTGAAGAGGATTTCTTCCTGGTAATCGTGCAGGTTGGGCAGCGGCGTATCGTGGAGGTCGTCGGCCGCGGGGTTGCCCAGTACGGGTTGGGGGCCTGCGGGGTCGAGGATTTCGCGGTTGGTAAACCGGTTGATGTCGTAGCGTTTTACTTCTTGTGAATATCCGGCTTCGGCGCGATAAGTGACCCGCGTATCGCCCACGCTGAGGTTTTTGCCCCGGCGGGTAAAAATCTGGATAACGCCGTTGGCGGCCTGGGAGCCGTAATACGACGCGCCTGCCGAGCCTTTGAGTATTTCAATTCGTTCGACGTCTTCGGGGTTAATATCGGCCAGGTTGCCGCCGTTGAGGAAAATGCCGTCGACGATGATCAGCGGTTGCTGGCCGTTGGCGATAGCGTCGGCTGCGCGTATCTGGAAAAACACCCCTTGCCCGGGTTGGCCGCCCACCCGGTTGACGCGTAGTCCGGCTACCTTGCCCTGAAATCCTTCCCCGAGGATGGGACTGGGCGCGGCTTGCAGCATGTTTTCACTGATCTGTCCGACAGCGTAGCTCATTATTTTTTGAGAACGCCCCGCGGCCGTGCCGGTCACGATCACTTCCTCCAATTGTACGGCGAGGGGGTGCAGCAATGCATTGACCCGGGTGAGGCCGTTGACAGCTACCTCCATAGTCTCGTAGCCCGTATAGGAAAAAATGAGCGTATCGCCGGTATACGTGGTGAAGTAGTTTTGCTGCACGTTCACCTCATAATCGCCGTTGTCGTTAGTGACGGCGCCGTTGCCGGTTCGCTTCACCACTACATTTACGCCTTGGAGGGGTTTAGCGTCTTCTGAGGAGAGCACCCTGCCCTTCACGGCGATCGTTTGGCTGAGAAGGGGTAGAGTTGTAAGCGTTAGCAAACAAGCTATGCCTGAAATTCGGGTAAGCATGTAGAAGTTGGATTGGATGGCTAATTATTTGTAAATCAATAGCGCGTTATTAACCACAGAGGGCGCAGAGTTACACAGAGGTTTCACAGAGCGAGCGTTTCTATGCCTCTGTGAAAACTCTGTGTAACTCAGTGTCCTCTGTGGTTAAAAAAATCATTTTCATTCCAAAACTTTCAACTCCAGCGATTGCGCCAGCGGCGTAGACAAACACCCCCAGTTTTTAGCGGGATTGTACACCAATACCACATATTTTCCGGCATGGGCGCGGGTAATATTCAATTTGAATTGCGCCGCTTCCTGCAACTCCTCCACTCCGGGGGCGAGCACCCATTCGTTGGCGCCTTCAGGGAGGAGGTACAGCGAAAACCGGTATTCCGGGTCGGTATAGTCGTATTTGATCGTCAATTCATCGCCCACGTAGACCGGTTGTTCGCCTGCGATAGTCGTTTCGCGTTTGTACTTGCAGGGGTTAAAATCAGAAACGGGCAGTTGAGGGACCTGGTAAACGGGTACAACTTCGGGATCCTTATTGCTCGGCGTTAGCGTTCCGCTCAGGGAAGTATTTGCCGGAATAACGGTTTCTTTGACGCCCCGCAGGCCGTCGTACTCGGCAGGTTTTTGTTCGGCGGCGGGTTTGAGTTCGTCGCTGTAAGCCATAATAGCCTCGTAGCCATAGAGCGGGCCTTTGCCCACCACATATCCCGCTTTGCGGGCGCCGTTGGGTGATTTTACGACTACTTCGATATAAGTATCTTCCGCCGTCAACTCTTGGAGGAGTTCTTTGACCAAAACGCCGCGTTTGCTGCCTTCCACCAGCAGTCGGAGTTGGCTGGGCGATTTGCCGGCCCACACCGTGTAGGGGCAGCCGTCGGCCTGGCAGCAGCGGGGATTCATCCAGGATACATAAGCGGGTTTATCGGCGGCGGCGGTCAGGTATACGAGTTGCAGATCCTGAACCTGGTTGCAATTGGGGTCGGAAGCGTTTACATTCACCAACTCGATATCCTGTTGCAAAAGGGCCTGGTCAAAATCAGCGTCTGCTTCGGTGGGTTTGGCTTTCACAACATCCTTGCGGGGTTCTGCATCGTAGGCCGACACCTTACCCGTTTTTGGGACAATCCCCTGGACATTGTCGCTCGCAGACAGCGTTTCGTAGTTTTCCGCTTTTATCCAGAACGAACCCACCGGCATGCCGGCGCTATTCGCATTGGGGCGGATATAGGTGATTATCTGGATGGTGTGGATACCCCGCTGGAGGTCTTTTTCGTCGAGGGGAATATCAAAATTGGCGGCTACGCCCGGAATCAGCGGCACCGGCGCCGGGTTGATGTCGCGGTAACCGGGATGGATGTAGCGCACCTGGGCGAAAGGCTCGTAGGCGCTACAGGGGGAATTATTTTCTAAAACAATGGTTCCTTTGATGGAATTGCCATAGCGCACGGCTTTGGCCTGGGCCGCACAGGTGTCGGGGTAAACCGATTTGGGGGTTTGGACGGCAGATTTTTCGGTTGTTATATCCGTGTTAGCCTTGTCGTTTCCTACGGTAACCTGTGTGCCCAGGTAGTGATACACCGGGCTGGGGCAGTATTGTTCGCGGGCTGATACCCTTATCTGGTAAGTGCCGGGGAGTAATGCGCATAGCGGCTCGGTGCGGGTAGCATTGCCCTGGGCGGGTTGGTTGAGCCCGTCGGCGCGAAGGGAGGTCCAGTTGTTATTGCCCTGGCGGTATTCAACGCTAAATTCCCAGTTTTTGCCTTTGCAATTGGTACAAACGATCTGTACGGCGGGATAATTACTATCGCCACAATAACCCGAAGGTTCGAGTTGAACGGTAATATCCGGGTTTTGGCAGGGCGTTTTTACGGTAGCAGTTTCTTTTCCAGGTTTGGCTTCTGCCATTTGTTTGGGCTTGGTGTTGCCTTTCCATTCGTAGCGATAGCCTTCTTTGACGGGTTTGGAGGTAAATTTGGAAGAAAATGCTTTGGGCGTGCGATAATCTACGCCTATCGTATAAAAATGCAGCGGCTTGAGGCCGCGGATCAGTACGGTATCTTCCTGGCGGTTGCGCATCTCGTGAAGTCCTTTCACCATAATCTGATACCCATCAGCGGAAAAAGTCGGTCCCTGGTCTTTGATCCATACCGATGCCTCCAATGAGGTAGCTTTGCTGTGGGTAAAATAAAACACCATCATTACCACCCCGCTGTCAGCCGTAGGCAACATAGTGGTCTGAAAGGCGGGGGCTTCTTTATCTAACAAACCCTTCAGGCCTTCATTTTGGGCTTGCAGGGGCATCAAACCCGGCAGAAATGCCAGGACAAACAAACAAGACATCAGTTTTTTCATGTGCTTGATCAATTTAAATAAAAAGGAGTTGCTATTGCGGGCTTTTGCAATTGATGAGATACAGGCCAGGTCTTTGAATGCCTTTGATGTTGCTATAGCGAGTGTGTGGGCCCAAAATTACATATAATTCCTGACCACTAACGTTAAACCGCTTCACTTTTGTACCCATAAGTGACCTCGTCCGCTATTTTTCGTCAAAATCCCAACAAATCATAGATAAATCAAATATTAAAAATGCTACTTTTGTCGAGCTTTAATCATGATCTCCGTATTGCCTTCGAGTCTTTCGATGCTTTTATTCGAAATGACTACCACTTCAGACGACTTTCTGCTTATCAAGTAACAGCGCCATTTGTTATTACAATGTCGCATAACCGGTTTTGCTGCCCATGATGCAGCGAGGCCAATTTCGAATGAATTAATTGCTATGGGTTGCAGAAACCGTTTTTTCCTCTTTTCCTCGCTACTTTTCCTGTGTTTGTCTTCGCAAAGCATAGCCCAGTCGCCTATTATTTTGCCCGATTGCGGCGTTTCTTATATCGACCCGCAGGATGGCAGCCCCAATACGATGCCTGGACTGGATACCCTTGTATATCAGGAATATTTTTCTGACGGACAGGCTCTTCGCCGCTATTTTATCGATATCAACGCCTTCGGCGGCTTGCAGGCCGACCGGGCCAAGGTGTACGCCATTATGCCCGATAGCAGCCTCAAGCTGATGGGCGGCATGGCTTTCGGCAATTGCGTGGGCTGCCTCGACGGCTTTGCGCTGGTAGACGACAACGTATTGGCCGTGCAGGGCGTGAGCGACGTTAATACGATGAATATGTGGCTGGCCTCCTATAACCAACCCGCTTTTGCCCTTACCGGCAACCTGCAAACCCTCACCGGCGTAGGCCGCCTCAGCGGAAAACTGCCCTTTTGCGCTATCGGCTGGCGGGTGGAATACAGCGTTTTCAGCGACCCCAATACTTCCTCTACGGAATTTTCCACTCATATTTTGTGCATACAGACACAGAGTTTGTGTCCGCTTACTTTTGGTATTGACATCGATTGTCAAAACGATAGCCTTTATTTGTTTGCCAATGTGCCGGCCAACTGCCTGATGGGACCGGCGCAAGCGCAATGGTCAAATGCGGGCGGCGTGGCAGCCACGATTGCCAACGCCGCCCTGCCGTTAACACCCGCCAACCTGGGCATGTATTACCTCACTTTTAGCGATGATTGTTGCATTTTGCAGGATTCCGTATGGGTGCAAAATCCCGATTTTGCCCAGGCGGGGCCGGATATTTCCATATGCGATCAGGAGTCAGTGACCCTGGCCGGTAGCGGCGGCGCAGGACATTTTTGGGAAAAAGCGGGCGGTGCGGTCATCAATGATTCACTGGTGACGATACCGGCAGCGCAGGCAACCGACGCCGGACTTTACATTCTGCACGCCTTCAACGCCGAAGGCTGCGAGGATACCGATACGCTGCTCCTTGAAGTTCACACTCCGCCCCTGCTTGATATTGCTGTTAATACCCCCTGCCTGGGCGATACTTTATTTTTGGGTGTAAATAACGATACGGCTTTTGTAACCATAAAATGGCAAGACCCGCAAGGCAATGTGTTGGGACAAACTTTTATTCCCGATTTCCAAACCGGTCAAATCGGCACGTACGCCGTCACTGGTACCGATCCTTTTGGCTGCGCCATTCAGCAAGAAGTAATGATCAGCGGCAGCGAGCCGCCCGAAGTAGAATACCTTATTGAAGAAAGCTGCGACAGCTCGCGCATCTACATTTATCCGCCCGATTTTCAATACACCTGGGAAACCGGACTTATCGGCCCGATATTCGCCACGGCCACCGGCGGCACGTTCGCCGTGACCGTCACCGACCCGCTGGGTTGCTCGTCGGTATTGCAAATCGAAGCACCCCTGCCCGAAGGCCCCGGAATCTCGCTGGAAGTAGAACAGCCGTTTTGCCCCGGCGATTACGGAGAAATCACCATCGTAGCCGAAAACCCCGACCGGCCGATGATCTTTTCCATCGACGGCGGCCAGACCTACAGCCTGTCGCCCCATTTCGACAAGCTATCGTACGGCACATACCACGTAGCCGTACTCGACGACCTGGGCTGTTTGCAGCAATTTGAAGTAATAATAGAAACCCCCGACACCATGGGCGTGTCGCTGGGCATCGACTACCTCGAAATGCGCCCCAATACCCCTGTAAGCCTGCAAGCCCAAACCGTGGGGCAGATACAAACATACCAGTGGCTGCCCGAATTCATCAATACCGGAACCGCCACCACAGATTTTGTGGCGACGAACAGCATGGACGTAAGGATCATCGTAGAAGACGACAAGGGTTGCCTGGCCTCCGACGGCTTTCACCTCGAAATCGTATTGGGCGACATCTACGCCCCCAACGCCTTTTCCCCCAACAGCGACGGCATCAACGACCGCTTTACCTTTTACAGCGATAACGGCTCCGGAGAGATCATTACCGCCCTGCGCATTTACAACCGCTGGGGCGACCTGTTTTTTGAAGCAACCGACATAGCGCTCAACGACGAATCAAAAGGCTGGGACGGCCAGTTCGGGGGCAAACCCGCCAATCCCGGTATTTACGCGTACCACGGCATCATTCGCTTTGGCAACGGCGCCATCCGCCACCTGAAAGGCGACGTACTGCTCATCCGATAAACCCAACCACAGCTTATGAGAATTTTTATCCTTGCGCTACTTGCCGCGGTCATTTTGTCGGCGCCACTCGCCGCCCAGCGTTTTGAGGCCGGCATGGTCACCAATTACGGCCGCGCGCATACCTCCTTCCGCGGCGACCTGGCCAAGATGGTGGGTTTTTCAGAAATAGAAATCACCGAAGAACAAGTCGATACCGCACTGGCCCGCTTCGATCTCAGCGCGCCCCGCTGGTTGCGCGAGTTATTCCCCGGCGTGCGCATCGACGTAGCGGGCGACATATCGCGCAAGCAGACCCGCAACGTCAAAACCGTTCGCTTTTTTGCGCGTTACGCCTGGCTGGGCGGAAGTTTTTCGGTATCCGACCCACGCCTGAGCACACCACAGGAATCGCGCAAGTTGGGCAACCAGCTCAAATCCGTGCGCCTGTCGCTGGCCGGCAAATCCGAAGAACTCGCTGAGCACCTGGCCGCCATGGCCCTCGCCGACGAAACGCGTATCAAACCCTTCTTTGCCAACCGCTACGACCTCGACGTATACATCGACTTCAAACGACTCATCTACCCCGACCAGGTGCTACTGGAATGGGGCCGCAACAAAAACAGCACCATTGACGCCTCGCTTAGTTCGGGCATACGCTTCACCGCCGACCCCTCGCCGGTAGTCGACCTGGGAAACACCCTGTTTATTAGCGAAAAACTCGACAGCCTCATGGAAGGCGGTCTCCTGAATCCGGTAGAAAACACGACCGATCAGATCGCCGTAGCCATACAGAACGTCGTTTTCGGCAAATTCCGCGACCCGCGGGTAGTGCCTTCGCTCGGTTGGTTTTTGCGGGGGGAAGTGCCCGTCAATTTCGGCGGCGACTTTTCGGTATTGCTCGGCGGCGAATTCAGTATCAACAAACACACTTCTATCAAAGGAACGAAACCCATGACCAGCGCTTACGGCTATGCAGGCGTGCGCTGGAAAGTGGCGGGCGGCGCAAATAAAAGCCGCAGAAGATAATCGATTGTCAAACCTTTTAATTCCCTTACTCATGGAAAAGGTTTTTACCATCCTGTTTTTTACAACCCTTGTTTTATTACCTGTTATTGCCAATGGCCAACAACAACAGCAGCAACAACAACATCAACAACAGGTAGCCCCCTACTATTACAAACCGGCCAATTCCGGTCGCTTTTTGCTTGAACTCAACGACGCCCAACTCGACATAGGCCTGCAGACGGTCACCATGTTTGCCCTCGACGACCGTGCCAGCCTCTCGGCCAACCCCCATTTTGAAGCCATGTGGAACCTGGTGCGACTGGGCGCCACCCTCGAAACGCTGCTGCGCGGCGATGAGGATGTGCTCAACGACGTGGACATGAACAAAAAATTCGGCCGCAACGGTTACAACAAAACCGTGCTCATGCTTTTTGCGCGTTACGGTTTTGGAGAATCCTCCGACGTCAAATTGCAGCGCCACTTCTTTGAATTGGGCGTGAGCCCCGGCTTTTTCAAACAGGGCAAAAAAGGCACCCACATCCACCTCGATTTTCGCACCAATATAGCCCGCACGCCTTACGGCGCCGGCGGGGGCAGCATCGACCGGGCGTTTGATTACGAAATTTTCGGCGGTATGCGCATGGGCTTCGACTGGAGTTTCAGCCGCTCGGAAAGCGAGTCCGGTTTCTTTGCCCATCTCAACGATGAGCTCAAGCGTATAGCCTACGAAAACGACTTTACCGCCTCCGAGCTCATCATGCTCGAAGACCTGGCAGAATCCAGCCGGGTTTTATTACCGGAAGACGTGGGTGGCCGCGCTTTCCACTTCGGCCCCATCGCCGGCGCCCGTATCAGCAAGCGCGTAGTAAAACACACCCGGGCATTCATCACCGGCCAGGGCTTCTACGATATGATGGACCTGGTAGCCCGCAACAAGGCCGGCGAGAACAAGCGCAGCCAGCACCAGATCAACCTGCAATTCGGCTTTAATGTGACGATCGGCGCCGAAGGGGGAAAATCGGCGGTGAGGAGCTTTTTTTGATGATGTTTGATGTTGGATGCTTGGTGTTCGATATAATAATCCCCAATGCCAAAAATCATCCGCCATCGCGCATAAAATCAACCCAATTTGCCTTGATCTTAGATCAAAAATTCCTGTATCTTGGCTGCCTGATTAGATAGGATAATGGCAAGTTCACTAAAGAAACAGGCATGGAAGCCAAATTACAGGAGCTAACCGATAAAATCTACCGAGAAGGGGTGGAACGCGCCAGGCTGGAAGCAGAAGCCATCTTGGCCGAAGCGCGGGCGCAAGCCGAAGAAATATTGGGCGATGCCCGCCGCGAAGCCGACCGTGCCCGCCAGCAGGCCGCCGAAGAAGCCGAAGAAATGCGCCGCAATGTAACCTCCGAGTTGCAACTGTCGGCCCGCCAATCGGTGAGCGGCCTCAAACAGGAAATCGCCCAACTGATCTCCTCCCGCGTTTTATCAGAGCCTTTGGCCGAAGTTTTTGCCGATAAAACTTTCCTGCGGCAAATCATCGAAACGATGGTGAAGCAATGGCGCCCCGAAAGCGGCGCGGTAGACCTGACGCTGCTGCTGCCCGAAAGCGACCGCGAGAAGGTGGACGCCTATTTTACTTCACATACGCGCCAACTGCTGCACAAAGGCCTGCAAATCCGGTTTGACAACCGCCTCATTGACGGTTTCCGCATCGGCCCCTCCGATGGCAGCTACGTGGTGTCTTTTACCGCCGACGATTTTGAGCGCTTTTTCCGCGCTTATCTGCGGCCGCATACCGCAAAGATGCTTTACGGCAGTTAATTGATTTTAAAGGCACTTTTCCTGATGATGTTAGAAAGAAGAGCATATTATTATCTCGTTGCAGGACTTCCCGAGTTGGTACTCGAACAGGCCAAACCGCCGTTTCCGGCAGAAGTCTTCCGCGAGGATATCCGGCCCAATCTGCACCCCGACGACTTCCGGCAGATCGATTTGCTCTTCCTCCCTATCGACAACCGCAACCTGCTCGCCCTGCTTGCCAAAAAAAGCGAGGATTGGGACGAGCGCGGGGTGTTCCCCCTCGAATTCATGGAAGCCGACCTGCGCGAGCCGGAGCACCTGCCCGCCTATATGCGCGAGTTTATTACGGCTTACCAGCAGGATACGCCCCTGGTGGCCGGCATGAGTTGGGAAAACCAACTTACTCAACGCTACTACGATCACCTCTTGAGCCATAGCGACGGATTTTTGCACGATTGGGTTTCGTTTGAACGCGACCTTCGCAATATACTGGCTGCCCTTAGCGCCCGGCGCTTCGGCTATTCACTCGAAGGTCAGCTTATCGGCGATTATCCGCTCGTCGATCACCTGCGCAGCAGCCATTCCCGCGATTTCGGCATGGCCGGCGAATACCCCATTATCGAACGATTGCTACAACTGGAAGACGAGGATAACGCGCTGGACCGCGAGATGGGCATCGACCGCCTGCGCTGGCAGTATATCGACGAGTTGAATACGTTCAATTACTTCACGGTGGAGGTCCTGCTGGGCTACCTGCTCAAACTGCAGATCATTGCCCGCTGGAGCCCGCTGGATAACGTGCAGGGCCGCGAAAGTTTCGAGCGCCTGGTACACGAATTGGAACACAGTTTTGAATTTCCTAACGAGTTTGCTACCCTATGAGTAGGTCATCAAATTTTGCTACCGGACAAGTAGCCGGCATTATTGCCAATCTCGTTATAGTGCGCTATGAAGGCGCCGTAGCGCAAAATGAAGTGTGCTACATCCAGCACGAAAACGTGCGCCTGATGGCCGAAGTGATCAAGGTAAAAGGTGACCGGGCTTATGTGCAGGTATTCGAGAGCACCCGCGGACTTCGAGTCGGACTGCCCGTCGAATTTACCGGCCACATGCTGGAGGCTACCCTCGGCCCCGGTGTGCTGTCGTGCAATTACGACGGCCTCATGCACAACCTCAATACCATGACGGGGATTTTTCTTCGCAGGGGAGATTATACCTCCTCGCTTAGCGCGGAAAAGACCTGGGATTTTAAACCCATCGCCTCCCCCGGAGAACAAGTAAGCGCCGGCGACTGGCTGGGCGAGGTGCCCGAAAACGCCGTGCCCCACCGCATCATGGTGCCCTTTACTATGGAGGGCAAGTATACCGTAAAATGGATTGCTGAAGCCGATGATCACGGTATCAATGATACGATAGCCATACTCACCGACGCCAATGGCCGCGAGTACAATATCACTATGGTACAGCGCTGGCCGATCAAAAGGGCCATCAAAGCTTACCGCGAAAAACCGCGCCCATTTAAACTCCTGGAAACCGGCGTGCGCACCATCGATACGCTTAACCCTATAGTAGAAGGCGGCACAGGCTTTGTACCCGGGCCTTTCGGCAGCGGCAAAACCGTATTGCAGCAGGCTATGTCGAAGCAGGCCGAAGCCGACGTAGTGATCGTGGCCGCCTGCGGCGAACGCGCCAACGAAGTCGTGGACCTATTCGTAGAATTCCCCGAACTCGACGATCCCTGGACCGGCCGCAAGCTCATGGAGCGCACCGTGATCATCGCCAATACCTCGAATATGCCCGTGGCCGCCCGCGAAGCGTCGGTATACACGGCCATGACCATCGCCGAATACTACCGGGCTATGGGCCTCAAAGTACTCATGCTGGCCGACTCCACCTCGCGCTGGGCGCAGGCGCTGCGCGAAATGTCGAACCGCCTCGAAGAATTGCCCGGCCCCGACGCCTTCCCCATGGACTTGTCGGCGATCATCTCCAACTTCTACGCCCGTGCCGGCATCGTGTACCTCAACAACGGCAAAACCGGCTCTATCACCTTTATCGGCACCGTATCGCCGGCGGGCGGCAACCTCAAAGAACCCGTCACCGAATCGACGCGCAAAGCGGCCCGCTGTTTTTACGCCCTGTCGCAGCAACGCGCCGACAGCAAGCGTTACCCCGCCATCGACCCTATCGACAGCTACTCGAAATACCTGGAATATCCCGAATTGCAGCGCTTTCTCAACGAAAATATAGCGCCCAACTGGGTTGACCAGGTCACGCAGATGAAAAACATCCTCATCCGCGGCAAAGAAGCCGCCGAACAAATCAATATCCTCGGCGACGACGGCGTATCGGTCGACTACCACCTCACCTACTGGAAATCGGAAGTGGTAGACGGCGTCATCCTGCAACAGGACGCCTTCGACCCCGTGGACGCCCGCACGCCCATGGTGAGACAGCGCTATATGCTGGAAAAAGTCATGGAGGTGTGTAGCGCCTCATTGCAATTTGAAGGATACGAAGAAGTAAACCCGTATTTCAAGCGCATTATCAACCAATTGCGCCAAATGAACTACCTGGAATTTGAATCGGCTGAATTCCGCGAGAATGAAGCTGCATTAATGGATATTTTGGCAGAAAGAAAAACGGCCTGATGGAGACGCAAGCATTTCAGCGAATTTATACAAAAATCGACCAGCTCACCAAAGCGACCTGTACGCTGCGCGCTGCAGGCGTGAGCTACGAAGAACTGGCGCTGGTAAACGGCCGCCTCGCCCAGGTGGTGAAGATCATCGGCGACGAGGTTACCCTCCAGGTTTTTGCCGGCACCGACGGCATTCCTACCGACGCCGAAGTGATCTTTTACGGCAAACCGCCTACCCTTCGGGTGAGCGACGAGCTCGGCGGGCGCTTTTTTAACGCCTACGGCAAACCTATCGACGGCGGCCCCGAAATTGACGGCGAAGAACGCGAAATCGGCGGCCCCTCTGTCAACCCCGTGCGCCGCCGTCAGCCTTCCGAACTCATCGCCACCGGTATCGCCGGCATCGACCTCAACAATACCCTGGTGACGGGGCAGAAGATCCCCTTCTTTGCCGACCCCGACCAGCCGTACAACCAGGTGATGGCCATCGTGGCGATGCGCGCCAAAGCCGACAAGATTATCCTCGGCGGTATCGGCCTCACCAATGACGATTACCTCTTTTTTAAGCAGGTATTTGAAAGCGCCGGCGCCATGCACCGCATCGTCGGCTTTATCAATACCACCGAAGACCCGCCGGTAGAACGCCTGCTGGTGCCCGATATGGCGCTGACGGCAGCGGAGTACTACGCTATCGACCAAAATCAAAAAGTACTGGTACTGCTCACCGACATGACGCTTTACGCCGATGCGCTTAGTATTGTGTCTAACCGCATGGACCAGATCCCTTCCAAAGACTCTATGCCCGGTTCGCTTTACAGCGACCTGGCCAAGCTTTATGAAAAAGCCGTACAATTTGAAAGCGGCGGTTCTCTAACCATCATTGCGGTTACTACTCTGTCGGGCGGCGACATTACCCACGCCATCCCCGACAATACGGGGTATATCACCGAAGGGCAGCTCTTCCTGCGCCGCGACACCGAAATCGGCAAAGTAATCGTCGACCCGTTCCGCAGCCTTTCGCGTCTGCGCCAGTTGGTTATCGGCAAAAAAACGCGCACCGACCACCCGCAGGTGATGAACGCCGCCATCCGCTTGTATGCCGATGCGGCCAACGCCCGCACCAAGCAGGAAAACGGCTTCGACCTCACCAACTACGACGAGCGCACGCTGCATTTCGCCCGCGAATACGCCGACAAGCTGCTCGCTATCGACGTCAATATCGATACCGAAGAAATGCTCACTACCAGTTGGGAGTTGTTTGGCAGGCACTTCTCTAAATCGGAAGTGGGGATTAAACAAGAATTTGTAGACAAATACTGGCCTGAAAACTAGGCAGGTATGGCAATTAAATTTCAATACAACAAAACCGCACTTCAGGAGCTCAACAGACAGTTGCGCATCCGGAAAAAGGCGTTGCCTACCTTGAAAAACAAGGAAGCAGCCCTGCGCATCGAAGTCAAACGCGCCCGCGATGAAGCTACCGCCCGCGAAACGGCCCTCGCTCGCCGAATGGCTCACTACGAGGTGATGGTGCGGCTTTGGGAAGAATTCGACCCTTCGCTGGTACAAGTGGAAAAGGTGGAGATGACCAGTCGGAAAATTGCCGGCGTACATATACCAGTGCTTTCGCAAATCAATTTTAAGCTGGCGCCGTTTAGCCTGTTTAACAATCCCCACTGGTACGCCGAAGGAGTGGCTATTTTAAAAGAACTCGCACTGATCGCCATTGAAAAAAAGTTCTACCTGCGCACTATGCAATTACTCGACCGGGCTCGCAAGAAGACTACCCAAAAGGTAAACCTATACGAAAAAGTGCAGATACCGGGATATGAAACGGCTATCCTGAAAATCAAGCGCTTTTTGGAAGACGAAGATAACCTGGCCAAATCGGCCCAGAAGATTGTCAAAAACCGGCTTTCCGCCGAGGCAAACGACAACGCGGTATGATTACTCCCATGCGCAAATACGCCTTTTTAGTCCACTATGCGGACTACAACGCCTTCCTCGAGGAATTGCGCGACCTGGGCGTGTTGCATGTCAAACCCAGGAAAGATTCCAATATAGGCGATATGGGCGATCGCGCCCAGGTGCGAAAAGAAATAACCGCTGCCATTCGCTTGCTCGAACGCAGAACGGCCCCGCAAATCAGCGATGGGCAACCCCAGCCCCAACCCGACGGTATAGAGCTGGCACGCGAAATCAGGGAATTACAGGAGGAAATCGACCGCGGTAAACACCAACTCAACTTATTCGACAAAGAAGCTGCCGCTTTGGCCAACTGGGGAGATTTTTCGCTCGAAACCATCGCCAACTTGTCGGCAGCCGGCTGGGAACTTCACTTCTATACTTGTCCGGTCAGCAAATACCAGAGCCGGTGGGAAAACGACTACTACCTGGCGGTCATTAGCCAAAATCCGCCCGACCTGTATTTCGTCGTGTTTACCCGTGCGGGAGAACCTGTTGAGCTGGAGGCCGAAGAGTTGCCTCTGCCCACCCGCGACCCCGCAGGATTGAGGCTCGCACGCCTGCAGACAGAAGCGCGGTTGAATGAAATAGAACAAACACTGGACCGCTATGCGGGTCTGTACCTGCCGTTGCTAGCGCAGACCCAGGCGACCATTGATGAAGAAGGGGACTGGCAGCAGGTGCTTGCCTTTACCAACTCTGCTGCGGAAGAGCATGTAAATATTTTGGAAGGTTTTGTGCCAGTTTCGAAAGAAAAGGCATTGGTAGAAGCTTGTGAGAAAAGAAATATACTCTTTTTAGCCGATCGGCCTTCAGTGGATGAAACGCCGCCCATTTTGCTCGAAAACAAATCCTTTAGCAGGTTATTTGAGCCCATTGGCAGCTTGTATTCGTTGCCCGATTACGGCGAACTCGACCTCACGCCCTTTTTTGCGCCCTTTTTTATGTTGTTTTTCGGTTTTTGCCTCGGCGATGCCGGTTACGGCCTGGTGCTGTTGCTGTTTGCCACCTGGTATAAGCGAAAGGCAGGCAAAGATATGCGCCCCATTCTCACCCTGGTGCAGTTTCTAAGTGCTTCCACCATATTCTTCGGATTGTTGGGCGGAACGGTATTCGGACTAAGCCTGCTGGGCAAGGAGTATTCGTGGTTGGGCAAGATTCAGGAGTTCATGCTGGATAGCAACCAGATCTTTACGCTATCATTAGCATTGGGGGTGGTGCAAATTCTCTTTGGACTTCTCCTCCAGGGTATCAATCGCATACGGCAATCGGGGTTCCTCTCGTCGCTTCCGCCTTTTGGCTGGATCATCCTGTTGGTAAGCCTCCTTGATATCGGCTATCTGAAAATGGCCGCTCCGTTTTCAACATACACCGCTTGGTTGGGTGTGGCGCTTATCATGTTTTTCAGCGATATGCAGTTGGGGATATTGGGGCGTATTGGCAAAGGCTTGTGGGATTTGTACGGCATCACCGGCTTTTTCGGCGACTTGCTCAGCTACATCCGGCTTTTCGCCCTCGGCATGTCGGGCGCCATCTTGGGGTTTGTGGTCAACACCATTTCCCTTCAGATTAAAGACAGCATCCCCATATTGGGGCCGATATTATTCGTCTTATTCCTGATCGTCGGCCATGGCGCCAATATGATGCTGGCCATGCTGGGGTCGTTTGTGCACCCCATGCGTCTGACCTTTGTTGAATTTTATAAAAATGCCGGCTTCGCGGGGGGCGGCAAGGCGTACGCGCCATTTTCCCGCAGAAAACAAGATACGAAACAACAAAACGCAACGTAAATGGGCACTTCTTTGATTCTGGCTTATGTAGGCCTGGGTTTAATGGTAGGATTGTCGGGGGTTGGCAGCGCTATCGGCGTTTCTATCGGCGGTAATGCGACAATCGGCGCTTTGAAGAAAAACGACAGCGCATTCGGCAATTACATGTTGTTGAGCGCCTTGCCGGGTACGCAGGGTTTGTACGGCTTTGCCGGATTTTTTATTGTCAATAGCTCGGGTGTGATCGGCCCTGAGATGACCATGTTGCAAGGTATGGCTATATTGGCAGCGGGATTTATTCTTGGCCTGGTGGGCCTCATCTCAGCTATCCAGCAGGGCCGCGTATGCGCCAACGGCATCGCGGGTATCGGCGCCGGTTACGATGTATTCGGCAAGACCATGGTATTGGCCGTATTCCCCGAATTATACGCTATCGTAGCTTTTGCTACCACCTTCTTGATTAGCGCAGGCTTGTAAGCCGATTGTTTTTCGCCTGCTTCAGTGCATATTGAGTAATTAAATTTTACATTTGGTTATTCAACATGCCTTGTATGAAGCCGGTCGCAATAGCAATTATTACCTTTGGGGAAACTTTACCCTTAAGTGTGCAAACCAATGCCAACGAACAGGGCAACGGCAATACCCTGGCTATGGCCGCCGCCGGGCCTGTTACGCCTACCAATTTTAACCTACTACCTGTCGACAACGGCTTTCAAGTGTCTTTCGAAGATACCTACGACTACGGCGTGTATCGCGTGGGCGTGCGCACCTTTTCGAGCCACGACTGGGATACCGTGTACACCATTTACCAAACAACTGATTCCATCTATGGCCTGCCCCCTGGCCTTATCTATGTCGTATCGGTGGCATCCGTTGATGCAAATGGAGTAGAAAGTCTTTTTTCTATTGAGAAATTTGATAATTTTACTACCGATACCGAAGAGGCGCTGCAGGAGCAAAAGAATATAGAATTGCTCCAGAATCATCCCAACCCCTTCGACGAGGCCACCGTCATCAGCGTATTTGTCACACAAACGATAAGCCACCAGGAGGCAATTATTGTTGTCTATTCCATGCAGGGAAAAGAAATGGCCCGTTTGCCCATTGCCTTACAACCCGGCTTAAACGAAGTGTTGTACGATTACAACCATCACAATTACGTGCCCGGCACCTATGCCTACAGCCTCGTCATCGACGGCAATGTAATAGCTACCCGGCAAATGGTTTATGCATATTGACTTGATTTGCTTATGAAACGAACACCAACAAGCGCTTTTCTGCTTTTACTCTTGCTGCTGGCCTGCCAGGCCTGCCAAACCACCCACTACTTTCTGGTGCGCCATGCCGAAAAACGCGATAGCAGCCCCGATACGCCCCTCTCTGAGGTGGGTTGGGATAGGGCGCTATCTCTTCGCAATCAATTGATCGGCAAGAGAATAGATGCCATATTTTCTTCGAATTATACGCGTACCCGCCAAACGGCGCAGCCGCTTGCCGATGCATTGTCAACGCCGCTGTCGATTTATCAACCCGACACCACCGGATCACTGGCAACAGTATTGAAAAAAATGAACGGCAAAAACGTACTGGTGGTGGGTCATTCCAACACGATACCCCCCCTGGTTGCCGGACTTAGCGGCGAAACGGTCTCGATTGCCGACAACGACTACGACAACCTGTTTGTCGTGCGCGTAAGACGTACCTTGCTGGGGCAAAAAATTGACCTAACAAAAACCACCTACGGCAAACCATCTCCATAATAATCCACTAGCGGGCATAGACCGCTTTTACCCAATTATTTTATTCACCTAACCGACTTAAATAATGAAATCACACCTGCTGTTAAGTTGTTTGACGCTGCTGTCGCTGAGGCTGAGCGCCCAGGAAGCAGCTTTGTGGCTGCGCTACCCAGCCATCTCCCCTGATGGCAAAACCATCGTGTTCTCCTACAAAGGCGATTTGTACAAAGTGGCCGCTGATGGCGGCGCTGCCTCACCGCTGACTTTGCACGAAGGCCACGACGCCATGCCCGTGTGGTCGCCCGACGGCAAAACCATCGCCTTCGGCTCAGATCGCTACGGCAATTACGACGTATTTGTGATGCCCGCCGCCGGTGGCGCCGCCACGCGGCTCACCTATCACTCCTCGGGGGATATGCCTTCGGACTTTAGTCCCGACGGCCAATACGTGATCTTTACCTCCTCGCGCCTAGATGCGGCGGCCAACCAGCAATTCCCCTCCGGCGTATTGCCCGAGTTGTACCGCGTACCGGTGAAAGGCGGTCGCGAAAAACAGGTGATCACCACGCCCGCCGAGATGACGCGTTACAACAAAAAAGGCAGCGCCATTGTCTACCACGATCGCAAAGGCTACGAAGATGAATTCAGAAAACACCACACTTCTTCGGTGACGCGCGACGTATGGATGTATGATTTTAATAAAAAAGAATATACCCAGCTTTCCACCTTTGCCGGCGAAGACCGCAACCCTGTCTTCGCACCCAATCAGGAAGATATTTACTACCTGAGCGAAGAAAAGGGCAGTTTTAATATTTTTAAAATGAATATCAAAACGCCCGGCAAGAGTACCCAACTCACTACCTACGACAAACACCCGGTGCGCTACCTGACGTCGAGCAGCGACGGGGTTATGTGCTTTTCTTTTAATGGCGAACTCTACACCATGCGCGAAGGCCAAAAACCGGAGCGCATCACGGTATTCATCGCCACCGACGCGCGTTATAACCCCGAAAAAATTGAAAAGATCAGCGGCAACGCCTCCGAATTTGCCCTTTCGCCCAACGGCAAAGAAGTAGCCTTTATCGTTCGCGGCGAAGTATTTGCCAGCTCGGTAGACAAAGGCACTACCCGCCGCATCACCAATACGCCCGAGCAGGAACGTACGCTCAGCTTTAGTCCCGACGGCCGCTCGCTGCTGTACGCCAGCGAACGCAAAGGTAGCTGGAACGTTTATCGCACCAACCTGGCCCGCACCGAAGAGGGCTTTTTCTTCAACGCCACGCTGCTCAAAGAAGAAGCAGTGATAGCCACCGCTGCCGAAGAATTCCAGCCGGCCTGGTCGCCCGACGGCAAAGAAGTGGCCTATCTCGAAGAGCGCACTATACTCAAGGTTGTCAATACTGAAACGAAAAAAGTGCGCGAGATCATGGGCGCCGATAAAAACTACTCCTACTCCGATGGCGACCAATGGTACGAATGGTCGCCCGACGGGAAGTGGTTCCTGGTCAACTTCCTCCAAAACCAGCAGTGGATCAGCCAGGCCGGGCTTGTAAGCGCTGCCGGCGGCCAGCCCATCACCAACCTCACCCAAAGCGGCTACAACAACAATAACCCCCGCTGGATGATGGACGGCAAAATGATGCTCTGGTTTTCCGACCGCGACGGCATGAAAAACGACGCCAGTTGGGGCGGCGAATACGATGTGTACGGCATGTTTTTTAACCAGGAAGACTACGACCGCTTTAAGTTGAGTAAGGAAGATTTTGATTTATTAAAAGAAAAGGAAAAAGAAGAAGAGGGCAAAAAGAAAGAGAACGGCGAGAAAAAAGAGGAAGCGAAAAAAGACGAGGTCAAAAAATTGCCCGATCCGATCAAAATAGACCTCAAAGGCATCGAAGACCGCAAGGTGCGCCTCACGATGCACTCTTCGCGGCTCAACGACGCCATTATGTCGAAAGACGGCGAAAAACTATTTTACTTAGCCCGCTTTGAAAAAGGCTTCGACTTGTGGCAAACTGAACTTCGCACCAGGGAAACCAAAACCCTGGTCAAACTCGGCGCTGATAACGCCGGCGGGCTCACGCTCGACAAAGAAGGCAAAAACCTGTTTTTCGTCGCCGACGGAAGTATAGTCAAAGTGGAAATCGAAGGTGGCAAACGCAGCAACGTGGGCATCAACGGTGAAATGGTGCTCAACGAAGCCGTAGAACGCGCCCACCTCTTCGAACACGCCTGGCGCCAGGTGCAGAAGAAGTTTTATAAAATAGACCTTCATGACGTCACCTGGGAAGAATACCGCGACAACTACGTCCGTTTCCTGCCCCACGTGGATAACAACCGCGATTTTGCCGAGATGCTCAGCGAAATGCTCGGCGAACTCAACGCCTCTCACACCGGCGCCCGCTGGCGCCCCAACGTGGAAACCGGCGACAAAACAGCCGCCCTGGGCGTTTTCTACGACGAGTCGTATACCGGCAAAGGCCTCAAAGTGCAGGAGGTGATGGATAAAAGCCCTGCCGCCAAAAGCGATACCAAGATCAAACCCGGCGTGATCATCGAAAAAATCGACGGCCAGGAAATCACCCCCGAAACGAATTATTACAGTCTGCTCAACCGCAAGGAAGGTCAGAATACGCTGCTGTCGCTCTTCAATCCCGCCGATGGACAACGCTGGGAAACGGTGATCAAGCCCATATCGCAGGGCGAAGAAAATGAACTGCGCTATCAGCGCTGGGTAGACCGCTGCCGCTTCCTGGTCGACAGCCTCTCGGGCGGCACAATCGGCTATGTACACGTACGCGGCATGAACGACCAAAGCTACCGCACCGTTTACGAAGAAGCCCTGGGTAAAAACGCAGGCAAAGAAGCCCTCGTAGTGGATACCCGCTTCAATGGCGGCGGCTGGCTGCACGACGATCTCGCTACTTTCCTAAGTGGCAAAAAGTATATGACGATGATGCCCCGCGAGCAAAACCTGGGCTCAGAACCCCAGTTTAAATGGTACAAGCCCTCTATTGTGGTGATGAGCGAAAGCAACTACTCCGACGCCCATATGTTCCCCTATACGTACAAAGCGCTCGAAATCGGTAAACTGGTAGGTATGCCCGTGCCCGGTACCGGCACCGCCGTGTGGTGGGAGACGATGCAAAACGGCGTAGTATTCGGCATTCCGCAAGTGGGCATGGTGGGCAACGACGGCGCCTATCTCGAAAATACGCAGTTGGAGCCCGATATCAAGACTCCCAACGACCCAGGCGCCGTGAGCAAAGGCCGCGACCAGCAACTGGAAGCCGCGGTGAAGGAACTGAAAAAGACGATTAAACCTTGATTTTATTTACAGAGTTGCACAGAGTTACACAGAGGAAACACAGAGTAGAACTGACTCTGCGAGAACTCTGTGTAACTCTGTGTCACTCTGTGGTTTAAAAAAACATGTATGAAACAATGCCTCCTACTCTTGACCCTGCTAACCCTGTGGGCCGGCTGCAAAAAGCCCGAAAGCAAACCCGCTGACATGAAACTCTTCATCGGTACCTACACCAAAAAAGAAGGCCACGTAGACGGAAAAGCCGAGGGGGTATACCAATACCGCATGGATGCGCTGAACGGCGAGCTGACCCCCGGCCCTACCATCACCGGACTGGTCAACCCGTCGTTTATCACGGCTTCCCCTGACGGCCACTACCTCTATGCCGTAGAAGAAACCGGCCCCGGCGACGACAGCACCGGCCATATCAACGTATTCGAACGCGCCAAAGACGGCAGCTATACGCGATTGAGCCGCCAGTCTACCCACGCCTTTGCGCCTTGTCATGTAGCGGTAGACCAACAAGGGCAGTTCGTGTTCGTGGCCAACTATGTGGGCGGCGTAGTGGCCATGTACCCCCTCGAATCAGACGGCAAACTTTCACCGGCCTGCCATGTAGTGACGCAAACCGGCACGGGCCCCCGCCCAGAACAGGAAGCCTCACATCCGCACCAGGTCGTTCCTTCTGCTGATGGGCGTTTTTTGTATGTGCCCGACTTAGGCGCCGACCGCATTTTTGCCTATAGCATCAACCGGGAACAGCGCCGCCTCGATCCGCTGCCCGATAGCCTTCAGGCTCGCCTGGCTGCCGGTGCAGGCCCTCGCCACCTCGTCTTTCACCCCAGCTATCCGATGGCCTACGTACTCAACGAACACAATGCCACCGTGACGGTACTGTCAGTCAATGCCGCCAACGGCGCCCTGAGTCCCGAGCAAAGTGTGAATACCCTGCCGGCCGATTTCAGCGAAAAAAACTGGTGCGCCGATATCCACCTCAGCGAGGATGGCCGCTATTTGTACGCATCCAACCGCGGGCACAACAGCCTCGCGATCTTTTCAGTAAACCCCAATGACGGGCGTTTGCAGTTTATCGGCCATGAACCGGTGCGGGGGGAATTTCCGCGCAATTTTGCCGTGGTCCCCGATGGGCGTCATCTACTGGTAGCCAATCAAAATACGGATAACCTGGTGTTGTTTACTATCGGAGAAGACGGACTGCTCCAGTTTGTGAGGGAGACGAAAGTGCTAACGCCTGTATGTCTTGTATTTAGGTAGTTGTGCAAGCATGATTCTATTTACCACAGAGTTACACGGAGTTTACACGGAGTTGCACGGAGTCAACATCTGGCTCTGTGAAACTCCGTGTAAACTCTGTGTGCCTCTGTGGTTAAAAAAATCTCAGCCCTCAAAAAGCGCTACCGCTTTCGCAAAAATCTCATCCCAGGGCGACACGATCACTATTGGTTGGTTAGAAAAAGGATGGGTAAAGCTGAGCTCCTTGGCGTGTAAGAGCAACCGGGAAATGCCCAGCGATTCGCTGAAGTACTTATTATGGTGCAAATCGCCGTGTTTCTTATCGCCGATAATGGGATGCCGCAGGTGCGAAAAATGCTTTCTGATCTGCCGCCAGCGGCCCGTTTCCGGACTTATTGACACCAGGGAATAACGCGCCGTGGCGTACCTGCCCACCGCTGCCGCCAGCTCCGTCTGTGCCAGCCGGCGATAGACGGTCACTGCCTGTTGGCCTTCCGCTCCGGGATAGTCCACAATAGGATGGTCGATCACGCCGGCTTCGTCGATAAAACCGCGCACGATACCGGCGTACTCCTTACTCACCGTTTTCTCGCGGAATACGGCTCCCATTTCACTCGCTCCTTCCTGCGTTTTTCCGAAGAGCAGCACGCCTGAGGTGCCGCGATCCAACCGGTGAATAGGATATACCCGCCGGCCCAGCTGGTTTCGCAGCAGTTGCAGCACAAACACCGTATCCTCGCTGATGCCGGTGCGGTGCACAAGAATTCCACTGGGCTTATTGATAGCCACCAGCCAATCGTCTTCGAAGAGGATGTCGAAAGTTGTCATAGCAACTTTTTATCCATCACCTCAATCTCAGATCCTTCTGCGAGCATGACCGACTTGGGAGTTTGTTGGTTTAAAAAAGCAAAAGTATTGCCGTAAACCAGGCCGAAATCCACATCGAGTTCGAATGATTTGATATCGAATATTTTCCAGCGGGGGTGGCGGACTTCATATTCAACCGTTTTGTCATCGGCTGGTTTCGAATAGCCCCAATAGTGTTCGGTAATAAATTCGGCTTCGCTGCCGGCGGCCATTTCACGAGGGGTATGATCGGCTGTTACGCTTAATTTTTGCCACTTATTTTTGCATTTCCAACGGTATTCTACCTGTAAATCGTTTTCGGTTTTTTTCCAGGTGTGCGCCATTTTCATGGTTTCGTAGCGCTCTTTATAAATCAGGTTGGCCACCAAAGTAATGGCGGGTTTGGGTACTATTTCTTTAATAAAAACAACCCCTCTTTTCCAGTTTCCGTTGTCGTTGTATTTTACATAAAACCGCAGGTTGACTTCCTCAAAATTGACATGAAAAGGAATCCTAAAACCCTTTAACCTGGTATTTAAAAACATAAACCCCACCAGGCTCACGTAGCAAGAGCCGTTCCAGAGATCGAGTTCGGTTTTGGCGGGTATAAAAGGCGCGAGTACACCGGGATCTACCTCAAAATTGGCAATTGCCAGCTTTTTCCATTGTGCGGTTAAAAAATCCATGTGGGATTTATTTTTTATAATTTTTCTCGTAGATGCCTATCCAATCCTGCGGCGTTATCTTTGTGCAAAGCTCGCCGATCAGTTCCATAGGGATATCTTCCGGTTTTTTGAAGCGAATACAGCATTTGCCCATATCCAGCTTTTTTTTGGACACGGCCTGCCATTGGGTTTTAAACCAATCCAGTAAGTCGCCTTCTTCATACATCCCCATATGGTACAACGAAATATAGTTTTTCTGCGAAGCCAGGCTCAAAAAAGGCAGCGGCTGTTTGGGGTCGCAGTGATAGCCCGCGGGGTACAGCGAATGAGGCACGCAATAGCCCAACATGCCATAGCTCATACCTTCAGAAAAACCTTTGGGCAGATTTTTCAAAATGACGTTGCGCAATTCCGAAATCGCCTTTTGCCTGTCGTCGGGCAACTCAGCGATATACGCTTCCGGAGTGGTGGCTTTTGATTGCATAGGTTGTTTGTTTTTGCATACAATATTTTCCCGGCAGATGAAGCAGCCGGTACGGAACACATTTGCAAATCACACTTCACACAAATAATCGCCCCCTCTCACTCTCTCACTCTCCCCCTCTCTCACTCTCTCCCTCTTCTTCAAACGGCTCCAGCCAGAAATTATTAAAACCTTCGCCTACAATGATAGCAAGCCTTTGCAGGTTGAGCAATTCCAGCAGAGCCAGGAAAGTGATGATTGCGTGCAGGCGATTTCGGCACGTTTTAAAAATGGAGCTGAAGCCCGTTTTTTTGCCTTTTTTAATTTTTGATAAAATATGCTCCTGCTGCTCTTCTATCGAATAACTAAATTGGACGATCTGGTGAATGGTGGTAGGGTTGGTATTTTCAAAACGCTGCATGACGCGTTCGAAGGCTTTGAGCAACTTAAACAGCGTAACCGACTCCATCTCGACATCAACCAGCGCGCGGGTGGCGATATCCTGTAGTTCGCGGGAGACGTTGCCACGCGGATTTTTTTCGGCGCGTTGGTCTTCCAGCATCCGCATTTCATCCAGCACGCTTTTGTAACGCTTGTATTCCAACAGGCGCATGATCAGTTCTTCGCGGGGGTCTATTTCGTTGCCTTCTTCGTCAAGGGGTTTGCGGGGTAGCAGCATCTTGGCTTTGATGCGGCAGAGCGTGGCGGCCACCAGGATGAACTCGCTGGCCAGGTCGATATTCAGCGATTCCAGATGGTGCATGTAATCGAGAAAATCGGTCGTGATTTTGGAAATAGGAATATCGTAGATATCGAGTTCGTCGCGTTCGATAAAAAACAAGAGGAGGTCGAATGGCCCCTCAAATTGCGGCAGTTTGATGGTATAGGTGGCGCTCATAATTAGGTATACGCTTTAAGAGCCCGATAGTTTTTGCTGGGATATCTCGATGATCTCGCTTTCCATGCTATCGGCGGCTTTTTGCAGGGAGGCGCAGCGTTCCAGGATGTGCGCTACGTAGTCTTTGTCGTGGAGGCCGCTGGAATTGACCTGTACATTAAGCATTGCGCCGCGCAGGGCCGCCCGGGCACAGAGGGCGCCAACGGCGGCATCGGTCACGGAGTTGGGGTTACCTTCTTCTACCATAGCTTTGAGCAGGGGGAAGATCTGCGAGCAGAGCTCCATCACCTTAAACGGCACGTCGATGGCGTAGCGGGTGGCGGCCTGGATGGCTGCTTTGCGGGCGGCCTTTTCGGCGTCGCTTTCCTTGGGCATCCGGAAGGCTTCGAGGATGGTGTTGAAGGCACGGGTGTCCTCATCGACGAGATGCAGCAAGTCGTCTTTCAGCGTCTGTCCGCGTTCGGCCCACTCGGAGAAGAATTCCCACTTGTCGTCCCAACCGCGTTTGTGCGACGACAGGTTGGCCACCATAGCGCCCAACGAGGCGGCCAGTGCGCCCGCATAGGCGGCTATAGACCCGCCGCCGGGCGCCACGCTTTCCGAGGCGGTTTCGTTGGCAAACTCGCGCAGGTTCATACGCACAAGTCTTTGATTAGCTGCGTCTTCCAGTTGGTACTCTATCACCTTTTTGCGGGGGTCGAAGGGCGACAGCTCGTCGAGGCCCAGCGAACGCACGGCTATTTTGATGAGTTCTTCTTCGCTTACGCCCAGCGAGCGCTCTTGTTTGTGCAGGAAGTGGCGGCCCGCGTCGAGCAACACCTTTTTGGGCACCATACCTACGATCTCCGAGCCGGTGACGCGCATGCCGCGATTGGCGGCGCTTTCGCAGCAGGCCTCAAAAGCGGCGTGCAGTGAGGTGATCTGGATATCGGTGAGGTTCATCGACACCTGGGCAATACCGTATTCGGCGATGTACCAGCCGATGGCTTTGACGGCTTTTAACATGCCGGGAATGCGAATGGGTTCGCCCTGTTCGTCGTGTACAATCTCGCCGGTGATGGGGTCGCCTTTGCGTTTTACGCGGCCCTGCTCCCGCACGTCGAAGGCTACCGAGTTGGCGCGGCGTTCGGAGGTGGTGTTGAGGTTAACGTTGTAAGCTACCAGGAAATCGCGGGCGCCGATGACGGTGGCGCCGGCGCCGGGGTTAAATTTGGCGGTACCGTAGTCGGGCTGCCAGTCGGGTTGCTTAAGTTTTTCGGCCAGTCCTTCGTATTCGCCGGCGCGGATGGTGGCCAGGTTTTTGCGTTCAGGGCGGGTAGCCGCCGCTTCGTACATAAAGACGGGAATATCCAGTTCGGCGCCGACGCGTTGCGCCAGTTGGTGCGCCCAGCGGGCGGTCTCTTCCATCGAGATATTGGCAATGGGGATCAGCGGACACACGTCGGTGGCGCCCATGCGGGGGTGTTCTCCCTTGTGGCCGCGCATATCGATGAGTTCGGCAGCTTTTTGGATGGCCAGGAAGGCGGCGTCAATTACTGGGCCGGGTTCGCCTACAAAGGTGACCACCGTGCGGTTGGTGGCCTTGCCGGGGTCTACGTCGAGTAGCTTCACGCCCTCTACGCTTTCAATGGCGTCGGTGATCTGTTTGATGACCCCCATATCGCGGCCCTCGCTGAAATTGGGCACGCATTCTATCAACGGTTTTGCTGTCATGAACAGGCTTTTTCGATTGGGCGGTGAAGTTACGGGTTTTTTGAACTTCTATGTGAAATCGTATTTCACGACAAATTCGGACGGAGTCAAAATTGCTAATTCACTGGCTTTGTAGTCTTTCGTATTTCTGGTAATAATAAGGTCAATCTGCGCCTTTTTTGCACAGTAATGTTGTATAGCATCTTCAAAATCTTTGAACCCTGAGTTGATCGCTTGATGGATTACTTCTGCATCCACGTTTAGTACTTCAATAATTTGTAGTAGTACTTTTATTTTCTCTAGGGCTTTTTGAGTTGTTTCTATTTTACTAACAATATAATATACATTACTTATTGATAGTGAGGAGATAGCTAATGTAATATTTTTTTTCGACCCGAGTTGGAAAATTTTCATGATATCTCCGGAAAAAGGTTCCCTCTTCGTAAGAAAATCAATGACGACATCTGTATCTAAAAATATTCTGCTCATTGGATATATTTTTCGATAAGGGCATCTTGCAGTAATTCTTTATAGCTTTTTTCCTCTTTGGGAAGTTTAACAGAGCCCCACAGCGATTTAACCAGTGGATCTATGTCTTCTTCTACTTTGGCACTTTTAGCTATAGACAAAGATTTCAAATACTCTTCTACAATATCTGAAAGGCTTCTGCCTGTTAATTTTGCGTAGGCCTTTGCTTGTTCTATTATATGTGATTCAATGTGCAGTGTGAGTTTATTAGACATTATACGTGATTTTTTATTTACAAAAGTACGTATATTTTGTGAGTTGGTCAAGGCAAAAAACTAAAATTATGCTTACTTTTTCACCGCCTCCCACAACACCTCCACCGGGTGCAAAGCCTTCCTGCCTGTTCCATCAAATATCTGATGCCGGCAACTGGTGCCCGGTGCGGCGATAATGGCATCGGCGGCGGCTTGTCGCACGGCAGGCAGCAGAGCCAGTTCAGCAATCTGCATACTCACATCGTAGTGCTCTTTTTCATACCCAAAAGAACCCGCCATACCGCAACAACCCGCGGCGATGAGTTGTACGCTGTAATTAGCGGGCAGGCTCAGCGCAAAAGCCGAAAACCCGGCATCCGACAGCGCTTTTTGGTGGCAATGGGCGTGCAACAATACCTGCCGCGGTTCGTCGGTAAAACTATTGGAAGTGATACGCCCTGACTGGGCTTCGCGGGCAATAAATTCTTCAAATAACAAGGCGTTTTGTCCCAGCTTTTTGGCAGCTTCCCGGTCGGAGGGCTCAGCGAGCCGGGGATATTCATCGCGGAAGCCGAGGATGGCTGAAGGTTCTATGCCGATCAGCGGCGTAGCCTCGGTGATGAGATAGCGGAAGATGGCTATGTTTTTTTGGGCCATGCGTTGCGCCTCCTTTAGCAAGCCTTTCGACAGGTAAGCCCGGCCGCTGGGTGCGTGGTCTATGATCAGGGTTTGGTAACCGAGCCGTCCCAGCAATTGCAGGGCTTTGATGCCGGTATCTACGTCGTAGTAGTTGGTAAATTCATCGCAAAAGAATAATACCCGCCCTTTGATTTCGCCTTTGGGTTGTATGTCGAAATGGTGTTTGTCGTACCATCGCCGCAAGCTGAAAGGATGCAGGGGCGGCAGACTGCGCGAAGGGTGTATGTCAAGCAGCTGTTTAAGCATCCCGCCGATAAAGGGACTGCGCAATGTAAGCCTGCTCAGGCGAGGCAACTTCATCGCCAGGGCATTGAGACGGTCGATATGGGCGATAGCGCGAGTGCGCCAGGGCACGCCTTTTTGTTGGTAGTAATGGTGTAAAAATTCGGCTTTCAAGGCCGCCATATCAACACTCGAAGGGCATTCGGAGGCGCAACCTTTGCAGGAGAGGCAGAGGTCCATCACCTCGTAGAGTTCGTCGTGCGCCAAGGGGTTTTCCGGGCTTCGCGTGAGCAATTCCCGCAACGCGTTGGCGCGGGCGCGGGTGCTGTGCTTTTCGTTGCGGGTGGCCATATAGCTGGGGCACATCACGCCGCCGCTCACGTGGGGCAGCTTGCGGCAATCGCCCGACCCGCTGCATTTTTCAACGGTGCGCAGCAATCCGCCGGTAGCCGAGAAGTCGAAGACGGTATCGACAGCCGGCGGGAGGGCGCCCTGCACATAGCGCAGCGACGTATCCATCGGCGGCGCGTCGACGATTTTGCCGGGATTGAAGATGCCGGCGGGATCCCAGGTTTGTTTGATGCGGCGCAGGAATTCGTAGTTGTTCTGTCCGATCATCATCGGCACAAACTCGCCTCGCACGCGGCCGTCGCCGTGTTCGCCGCTGAGCGATCCCTGGTATTTTTTGACCAGCCGGGCCGAGGCCTCGGCGATGCCGCGTAACTGCCGCACGCCCTCTGCGGATTTGAGATTGAGGCTGGGGCGTATGTGCAATTCACCGGCGCCGGCATGGGCATAATACACGGCCTGCTGGCCAAACCCGGCCATGAGCTGCCGGAATTCGGCGATATACGCGGGCAAGTCGGGTAGGTCGACTGCCGTGTCTTCCACAAACTCGAGGGGTTTGCTTTCGCCTTTTACGTTGCTGAGCACGCCGAAGCCGGCGGCGCGCAGGGCGTAAACACGCTGCACATCAGGCGGGTATACAAGCGGAAAAGCATAGCCGAAACCAGCGACGGTCACATCGGCGATTAAGGCCTGCGCGGCTTCCGTGGCTTCTTCCCGGGTTTCACCCCGGCATTCGATGATGAGGATCGCCGCCGGGTCGCCCACCAGGAAAAAGCGGTTGCGCTGCTGTTCGCGATTTTCTTTGGTGCAGTCGAGTATGAATTTGTCCATCAACTCGCAGGCGTAGGGCTGGTGTTGCATAGCCACAAGCGTGGCGCGAAGCGCTTCATCGAGCGAGTTAAAATGCGCGCAAATCAATACTTCCTGCGGCGGTGGCAGCGGATTGAGGTGCAGTTTGATTTCGGTTGTAAACGCCAAGGTGCCTTCCGAGCCGGCCAGCATTTGGCAGAAATTGAAATCGGGGCCTTTTTTAACAAAAATATTTGACTGCAGCAGCAAATCGACGGCATACCCCGTATTGCGGCGGTGGATACGGGGTTTGGGGTATTGTTCGCGTATCGCCTGTTGGCGTCCGGCGTCGCTCAATTCTTCAAAGATCTGTTGATAAAGCCGATTTTCCAACATATCACCTTTTCGCTTTTGGTGGAAATTATCAGCATGCAGACTGCTGAATACGGCGCTATTCCCGTCGCTGAGCACGGTGTGCAATTCCATCACGTGATCGCGGGTAACGCCGTATTTGATGGAAGTAGTACCGCTCGAATTATTGCCCACCATACCCCCAATCATACAGCGGCTGGCAGTAGACGTATTGGGACCGAAAAAAAGGCCATGCGGCCGCAGAAAAGCATTGAGCTCGTCGCGGATTACGCCGGGCTGCACCCGCACCCAGGCTTCTTCGGTATTTAACTCCAAAATCTGATTCATATAACGCGATACATCCACTACGATGCCGCTGCCCACGCATTGGCCGGCCAGGGAAGTACCTGCGGTGCGTGGTATGAGCGGTACGCTGTGCTCCCGGGCAAAGGCCACGAGCCGCTGAATATCATGCGCATGGCGCGGATAAGCCACGGCTACCGGCATTTCGCGGTAAATAGACGCATCGGTGGCATAGAGGATGCGGGAAAGCCGGTCGTCGAGCAGGTCGCCGTCAAAGTCGTTCGTCAGCGTTGAAAAATCAATACTTAGAGCTGTTTGCATAAGGCCGTATAGTGGTTGGCAAGATACGCAATCCGTGTTTTGAAAAAAAGCCGGCCAAAGTATAGTTGCAAACAGGCAATGCCCCGCAAAGTCCCAAAGTAGTAAAGTCGCACCCCCGGCCCCTAAAGGGGAGTTGGTGTCATCGGCCGGTCGTACAGTCGCAAAGTCGCAAAGTCCCCTCCCGTCGCCTGGCCGACGATAGTCAGATTTACTGCTTGAATTGTTGCTTTTTTCCTAATTTCAACCCTTCTTTTTTCAGCTAACAAACAACCCGTGCATGAAAAAAATAGGTACTCTTTTGGTTTTGTGCCTGATGGCAAGTGTGGCAGGACTAAATGCGCAAGTCTCATTTAGCGACTCAAATCAATTATTTGCAGAACCCAACTCCTACAGCGGCGTGGCTATCGGCATAGCCGACCTCAACGGCGACGGCTTTGACGACATTGCCCACCTGCGCAATGGCCGCATCCTTACGGTAGAATACCAGCGCCCCGACGGCAGCGGTTTTAACACCGTAGTCATCAGCCAGGTATCCACTATGAGTCAGTGGAGTTTGTGTATTGCCGACGTAGACAACAACGGACTAAACGATATTCTCACCGGCGGCCGCTACGATGGTATGAAATTGTACAAAGCCTCCGGTACGGATTCCATTATTTACACCTCCAGCTTGTTGCCCGGCGCCACTCTTTTTGTGCAGGGCTCTAATTTTGCTGACATCAACAATGACGGCTGGGTGGATGCCTTCGGCTGCCACGACGACGGCGAAAGCCGCATCTGGGGCAACGACGGCACGGGCAATTTTGCCACCGCCGACGACTGGATCGATATGGCCACCGTGCCGGCTTCTGACAACTCGGGCAACTACGGCAGCGTGTGGGCCGACTTTGACGACGACGGCGACCTCGACCTCTATATCGCCAAGTGCCGCCAGGGCGTGAATAACCCCGCCGACCCCCGGCGCATCAACGCCCTGTTTGTCAACGACGGCAACAACAACTTCACCGAAGCCGCCGAAGCCGCCAACCTCAAAATCGGCGCCCAATCGTGGACGGCCGACTTTGGCGATATCGACAACGACGGCGATCTCGACTGCTTTATCACCAACCACGACGTGCCCAGTATGCTGATGCTCAACGACGGCACGGGCGTGTTTACCGATATCACAGCCGGAAGCGGAGTAGATGTCGGCGGCTTGCCTTTGCAGGGCATTTTCCGCGATATGGACAACGACGGCTGGGTGGATATTCTCGTATCCGGTACTGCGCAATACCTGTTTCACAACAATGGCGATAATACCTTTACGGAAGTACAAGGCATTTTTAATAATAATGCAATGGAGTCTTTTGCCGTGGGTGACCTCAACCACGACGGCCTGCTCGATATTTACGGAGGTTACGCCGAAGTATACACTACGCCCAGCAATATCGCAGATGTGTTGTGGTTGAATACCACGGATAATAACAACCACTTTCTGGCAGTTACCCTGGTAGGCGATACCAGTAACCGCAACGGCATCGGCGCCAAGCTCTCCATATACGGCTCTTGGGGCGTACAGGTGCGCGAAGTGCGCTCGGGAGAGAGCTACGGCATTATGAATTCTTTTACCCAGCATTTCGGCTTGGGCGCCAATACGATGATTGACTCCATGACCGTGCGTTGGCCCAGTGGTACTTTTGATTCGTATTACGGCATTGCTGCGGATCAATTCCTCACGTTGTTGGAGGGCAACTGTGTACCTCCCACTGCCGCAGTTACCTACGATGGCCCCACTGTATTTTGTCCGGGTGAAAGCCTGACACTAACTGCCGGCGATGCTTCTTCGTATCTCTGGTCGAACGGCGAGACTACACAAAGCATAGTTGCAACCACATCGGGCAACTATAGCGTGATAGCTTACAACGAAGACGGTTGTTCGGCATCCTCGGCGCCGGTAGTCATTACGGTCGATCCGGTGTCTATACCCGATATTGCCGCTGATGGCGACACCCTTTTCTGTGCCGGCGGAAGCGTGACGATCAGCACAGGCCCCGCTTCGTCTTACCTCTGGTCGACAGGCGAGACAACGCCTGTGATATCGGCAACGATCACCGGCGATTATTTCGTTACCACGCCCGGTTTGTGCAGCAACTTTACCTCTGCCACTATCCACGTAGAAGTGCTGCCGGCTCCTGCACCCGAAATAACTACAGATACGATCATCAACGAACCTACCGAGGCCATCCTCACGGCTACGGGCGATGCGCCCCGCTGGTATGATGCGCCTGTGGGCGGCAATTTGTTGGCTGAAAACGATACGCTGATTATACCCTTGTTGACAGAAACAACAACCTACTATGTAGAAGACCCCGAGTTCTACCCCGGCCCCCTTTACTTCGGCGGCGCGCCAGAACACTCGGGTAATTCGCAGTACAGCGGCAACCAGTTTAACGGAGAGCTCTGGTTCGATAGTTATACGCCGTTTACGCTTCGAAGCGTCAAAGTATACACCGACACCCCCGGCGACCGCATCATCGAATTGCGGGATGCTAGCGACAATGTGCTGCAATCGCTGACCCTCAATATTCCCATGGGGGAGAGCGTGCTCGACCTCAATTTCTCAGTGCCTGTTGCCGACGGATTGAAACTCACAACCAATACCGCACAAAACAACACGTTATTCGGCTACAACAGCCCCCGACTGCAGCGCACCAACGGCGCTACGGTGACATATCCTTATGTGACACCCGGCGTGCTCAGCATCAACGAAGCCAATTTCGGCACCGACGTATACTACTACTTCTACAATTGGGAAATCAAACTACCTGACGCAGAATGCGTAAGTGAACGAGTGCCGGTAGAAGCCGTCTTCCTCATCGTGGAATCGACTAACGAGGCAAAAGCCGAAAAACTGGCCCTGCAGCCCAACCCGAGCAGCGGGGAGGTGACGATCAATCTGCCTCTAAATGCCGGCGCCTCCAGGCTCCAGGTAATGGAAGCGCAAGGTCGGGTAGTCCTGCAGCAAAACCTCAATGGCGAAAACCGCCAGGTATCGCTGAGCCTTGCTCATCTGCCCAATGGCGTTTATATGGTGCGGATACAGTACCAGGAAGGACTGGCTATCGGTAGGGTGGTGTTGCAGCGATAGGCAGGGATTGCCGGCGTATGGAGGGTGAGAAATATTCCAATCTCTCACCCTCCATCCTTTCCTTATGAGCCCTGGTTACCTATGAATAAGTATCGCCATAACTTGATGGCTACTTGAATCGGGGTTGCAGCAGATTACAAGAAAGAAAGCCTAGCCAGGCCAGTAACCCTGCAAATAAAGAAATTCTCTTAACATAACGCGATCGGGATCATTTAATCGAAGCAGTTTAATACTCGCTTGCCCAATTCTTGTTTGCGCGACAATAAGGCCATTTTCAGCACTAAAATGATCCTGCCAATTTTGTATTCTAGGGTTATATAGTGGAACAATATCCTGATATGAATCCAGGTAGGTGGTTAAATCAGATCCTTTATGAGAATTGCAATGAGGACAGGCGAAGGCGAGGTTTTCAATTTCACTCCCTCCACCATGTTTTTGGCTAATCACATGGTCTATTTCAAAACGAATAAAGCCATCGGCTTGCCTCACTTTGCAGTATTCACAACGATACCCCGCGCGTTCTGCAATAAATTGTCGAACTTGTTCAGAGAAATATACTTTCATGCCGCCAACAACTGTCTTGCGCGTGCTTTGGCAAGGCTAATGAGCATGTCCAGCGCGAGATAACGCTCTAATTCGAGCATTTCTTCGAGTGATATATCATCTACCTTCTTTTTATTGACTAAATCTTCAACGCGCTGCGACATTTCAGGAGAAGCATACAGCTCTATTATTTTGGCTGGGTCTAATTTAGCCAACATATCAGCCACACCATCAAACGCTTCTGTTACGGTCATATCTTGCGTTTTTTTATAAAAATAAACAAAGTAATTGATAGAAAGATTGCCTGACATCTGTTTTTATACATCCGACACCAACAATCTATTCTCCCGGATTACCCTCCCATACCAACTTCCCCCTGCTTTAATGGTACGTTTCTGCGTGGCAAAATCCACGTGAATCAATCCAAACCGCATCTTGTAGCCGTGCTGCCACTCGAAATTGTCGGTCAGCGACCAGCACATATAGCCTTTTACCGGCACGCCCTCCTCCATAGCGCGGTGCACCTCGCGCAGGTGCGCTTCGAGGTATTGAATCCGGAAATTTTCGTCGGTAGTGGCCACGCCGTTTTCGGTGACGATAATGGGCAGGTCGATGCTGCGTGCCAGGTATTGGAGGATTTCGTAGATGCCTTGGGGGTATAAAATCCAGCCCATATCGGTAGCCTGGTCGCCCGGCTTTTTCTCTATGGGCCGCAGGCCTTTCATATAAAGCGTAGTGTAATAATTGAGTCCCACAAAATCCATAGCGCCACGCAGTTCGGGTATCGTATCGCCCAGGCCGAGCGGGAAGCCGATGCGGCCTGTTTTCACCGCTTCAAAAAAACAAAGATTGGCCGCCCGGTTGGCAAAAGCAGCGCCCCAGCGGTGCAAAATATTAGCGGGGTTGTAGGGCTGAAAGTGCATAAATGCAAACGCTACGCCCACGGGCGCCTCAGGAAAATGCGCCTTGATCACCCGGTAACTCCTGGCGTGCATGGCAAAAAAGGTGCGGTACACCTTCACAAAAGCCAGAAAATTGGCTTTAAAAGGAGGAAATAATTTGCCAAAAAAGCCGGCCAGGGGCACCACGTTGGGCTCGTTGATGGGCAGCCAGTAGTCGACGAGGTCGCCGACCGCCGGCACGATAGTCTGTAGATAGCGCTCAAAATGAGTCATAAACACCCGGCGCTTTTCAAAGCCGCCCTTGGCAAGTACCCAGCGCGGTATGGTAAAATGGTGCAGACACAACATTACTTTGATACCCCGACTGTGCAGCGCTCCCATCATAGCCCGGTATTGGGCGATAGCGCTGTGATCGACCTCGTTTTCAGCGGGAAAAATGCGCGACCATTCTATCGACAGGCGATGCATTTGAATGCCCATTTCGCGGGCCAGGTCGTAGTCTTCTTCATAGCGATGCCAGTGGTCGCAGGCGTCGCCGCAGCATTCGGCCAGGCGGCGTTTGCCGGGGGGCTTTTGCTGTTCTTTTTGCTCGGCGTCGTGCCAGTCGTTGTGTATGTTGTTACCTTCCGTCTGGTATGCCGATGCAGCGGCGCCCCAGAGGAACCCCTCCGGGAATACGTATTTGGACATAATCGTCGTTTATCATCAAAAATAGTGCGATTCCGGGCAAAGATTGTTACTAATCTATACGAATTGCGTCTATTATTGTAACTTTTCACTCATAAGATAGTATACACCCAAGGCGACAATAAAAAGTCGTTGACCAAAAATCGATTTGACACCTTGAAGAGAACCACCTTAATCGCATTATTGGCCCTGCTCAGCCTGTACGCTGTGGCACAGCAAAGCAAACCCGGGCAGGATGAAGCGCCGCTCGAGTTGCTTTTTGCGCCGCAAGGTGGTTTTTACGAACAAGACGTAGAAGTAAAACTCATTTGCCCGGGCGCTGCGATTTATTACACCCTCGACGGTAGCTCGCCCTCGCCCAGGTCCCTGACTTACGAAGGTCCTTTTTACGTCACCACAACCAGCGTAGTGCGCGCCGTAGCCTATCTGGACGGCAAAAAAAGCCTGCTATGCGGCCAAACCTATCTGATTGACGAACCCGCTACTACATTTCCCGTCGTATCCATCGGCGTAACCGACGAATTTTTATTCGATCCGCAGAAAGGACTTTTCATGCAGGGCGGCGCTGCGCGCGACACACTCTGGCACAAACCCGGGGCCAACTTCTGGAGCCGCAAAGAAATCCCGGTACACATCGACATTTTTGAAAGCGACGGCAAACTAGTGCACAGCAGCCTCACGGGCATGCGCCTTTTCGGGGGTATGAGCCGGCTTTTTCCCCAGAAATCCCTGGCCCTGGTAGCCCGCAAACGCTTCGGCGAATCGCGCTTCGACCATCCTTTTTTTGGTGAAGAAGGCCCAAAGGACATCAAATTCATGGTGCTGCGCAACAGCGGCAGCGATTTTGGCAAAACGCATTTTCGCGACGCCTTCATGACCGGACTGCTCGATGAGGTCGATATCGACAAACAAGCCTACCGGCCCGTGCACGTATACATCAATGGCAAATACTGGGGTATCTACAATATCCGTGAAAAGGTTAACCGGTTTTTTATCGCCGACCACCACGACGTTGACAAAGACAGCATCGACCTGCTCGAACACAAAGGACTTGTGCGCCGGGGCAGTAGCCGCCATTACCGGCACATGCTTTCTTTTATAGAAAAAAAAGGACTACGCGATTCCGCCAACTACGCCTATGTGCAAAAGCTGATGGAGGTAGACAATTTCATGGACTACCAGATCGCACAGATATTCTACGACAACCAGGATGCAGGCGGCAATATCAAATACTGGAGGCCCCATACGCCCGGCGGCCGTTGGCGTTGGATACTTTACGACACCGATTGGGGTTTCGGACTGCAAACGAAAAAAGCCTACAGAAATAATAGCCTGGCTTTTCACACCGCACCTAACGGCCCGCATTGGCCCAATCCGCCCTGGAGTACCTTTTTGCTTCGCAAATTGCTCGAAAACAAGCAATTTAAAACGGACTTCGTAAATCGCTTTGCCGACCATCTCAATACCACTTTTGCCGTAGACCGGGTGTTGAACCGCGTCGACGATTTTTATTTCAACCTCGAACCCGAAATGCCGCGCCACCTGCAACGCTGGAACCTGAGCGCATCCAGGTGGAACGACCAGGTCGACGTGTTGCGCACTTTCGCTCAAGAGCGCCCGCGTTATATGCGCATGCACCTCATGGAAAAATTTAATACCGGCGCCCTGCGCCAGGTAGAAGCCATAGCCACCACTGGGGGCACTATTTTAATCAACGACTACGTGCGTGTTCGCGACCGATATTTTCAAGGGGTATACTTTGAACGCTATCCCATCACGTTAAAGGCTGTGCCCGACTATGGCTACCGGTTTTCAGGCTGGGAGGGCGTGCCTGTTTCCGAAGACCGTCGCGAATTCACCCTTTCGCTCCGGCAAAAAAAGTACTTCATCAAAGCTCGGTTTGAACGTTTTGAAGATCCCCTCGCCAATAAAGTCATGATCAATGAAATTTGCGCCAATAACAAGCGCACAGGCGACTGGATAGAGCTATACAACCACAGCAACGAAGAAGTGCTCTTGCACAATTGGGTGCTCACCGACGGTAAAAACGAGTTTATATTCCCCGATGTGCGGATCGCGCCCAAAGACTACCTGGTCGTTTGTCGCGACGGCAGCAAATTTATCCGCAATTTCCCGGAGGCATACAACGTCATCGGCGGGCTGGGCTTCGGCCTCCACAAACGAAAAGAAACCCTCGCGCTCTTTTCCAGCCTCGGCGCTGCAGTTGATAGCATCGGGTACGACATACCTCCTGCCGATACCGTATTTACCCTGAGCTTGTTACTGCCTACGCTCGACAACAGCGATCCCGGCAATTGGGAGCAACGCCTCGGCACGGGCTCGCCCAATCTGCCTAATCCGCACTATGTGGAGAGCAGTATACAGGGCGTCCAGGCCCAATGGATACAAATCGGGGTGGCTGCCGCCGTTTTTCTACTCGCCTTATTCATGCTCTACCTGCGCAATAGAGGGATATTGTAGCAGGTTACGTACATTTGTCGTTGAAAATGCGTTATTTAACTATAACGATTCGAAGCGATGACATACAAAACCTGCCTGTTAGCTTTATTGCTCATGAGTACATGGAGCGTGGGGGCACAACAACTATCGGGAATTGCTACCCGCTGGAGCGATTCATTTGGCGAATGGATCGTCTTTGCCGAAGAGGAAGAAGAACCCGGCGAGTTGCGCCTGCGCTGGACCAACCTCGACAATTGGACCGAATGGGAATACCGCCTGGGAGAATCTACCGGACAAATCAGGCTAAAGTGGAATGAAGACCCCAACGAATGGGAGATCAGAGGCGACAATCGCATTATCTCGGCGCGAACCCTCTTCAAAAGCGATTTCCGCGAGTGGCGTATCTCCGATAACGACCGGCAATTCACCCTCAGCAGCCGGTATGGCAATACGAGCGACTTGTGGGCTATCAGAGACTCCGATCACGGCTATTTTTCTATCTATACCGCCTGGGAGGGCGACCCCCGCGACTGGATCATCGAAGACGAACTCGACCCTAGCATTGACTTGCCCATGAAAATGGCGCTCGTTTTTATTGCGATCTATCAAAGTTTACCCAAAGATTAGCTCTGAAATTTTTTTTTACCTTTGCAGTTCTTATAAAACAGCACATATCGACATTCGAAAACCTTTACCCAATGGGATCATCTAACTTGTTGCATAAAATCGCGGGGTGGCTCGTTTTTGCTATCGCCCTGACGGTTTATTATTTTTCGGCAGAACGAACAGGTAGTTTGTGGGATTGCGGCGAATTCATCCTCGGCGCATACAAACTCCAGGTAGTACACCCTCCGGGAGCTCCCTTTTTCGTGTTAGTAGGCCGCCTCTTTACCTGGGTAGCTACGCTCGTTTCTGACAACCCGGAGAACATCGCTTTCTCCGTCAACCTCATGTCGGGCATTTGCACCGCTTTAACCGCCGCCCTGGTTTGCTGGATCACTATCATGTTGGGACGCCTGGCACTGGCAGGCCGCAGCAACGAACTGCAAAGCGGACAGGATATCGCATTGGCCGGCGCCGGCATCGTCGCAGGTCTGGCTACCGCTTTTAGCACCTCCATCTGGTTTTCGGCAGTAGAAGGCGAGGTATACGCCATGTCGACCTTTTTCACCGCGCTGACCTTGTGGTCTACCGTAAAATGGTACAGCTTGCCCAACGAGCCCCAAAACGACCGCTGGTTGTTGCTCACGGTGTATGTAGCCGGTCTTTCTATCGGCGTTCACTTGCTGAGCTTGCTCACCTTCCCCGCGCTGGCGCTGTTTTATTATTTTAAAAAATATAAAAACCATACCATTTGGGGAATGGCCGCCGCCGCCGCTGTCGGTGTACTGCTTATTGTAGCTACCCAAAAACTGATCATCGTAGGTATACCGGTGTTGTGGAGCAAGATGGAATTGCTGATGGTGAATACCCTGGGCCTGCCATTCCATACCGGACTTATTCCTACCCTGCTCATCGTGTCCGGCATTATCGTCGGTTTGTTGCGTTATGCCCACATCAGGGAAAATAGCGCCATTCAGAATCTGACGATCGGCGCGGCATTGCTGGCTATTTCGTTCTCAATAATAGGTGTGGTCGTTATTCGCGCCAATACCGATCCGCCGGTGAATATGAACGCGCCCACCGACGCCATGCGCCTGATACCCTATATCAACCGCGAACAATACGGCGAACGGGCACTGCTGCGCGGTCCCAATTTTAACTCCGAGCCTATCGATACTAAAATCGAAGACCGCTACGGCCGGGTAGGCGACAAATACGAATACACCGACTATAAGATCACCCTGGAGTACAAAGACAGCGACAAAACATTGCTGCCGCGTATGGGCGACAATACCCAAAACCGCCCCGATTCTTACAAGCAATGGATGGGACTCAACCCCGAAGCTGCCCTGCCTCCCGGTCGCCCCAACGGGCTTGACAATATCAGCTATATGATGCGCTACCAGATCGGCTGGATGTACTGGCGCTATTTTATGTGGAATTTCGCAGGCCGCCAAAACGGCGACCAGGGTTTTGCCCCCTGGGATAAGTCGAGCGGCCACTGGATAACGGGCATCAAAGCTTTCGACGCGATGCGACTGGGCAACCAAAGCGAATTACCCAAAGTGGCAGAGGAAAACCCGGCCCGCAATAAGTATTACGGCTTGCCATTCCTATTCGGCATAATAGGCTTGCTGTTCCACTTCCGCCGCCGCTCCGAAGATGCGATGGCTATCCTCGGCATGTTTATTATCACCGGTATCGGTATTATCATATACTCCAACCAACCCCCCAACGAACCCCGCGAGCGCGACTACGTATTGGTGGGATCGTTTTTCACCTTCTGTATATGGATCGGCATGGCCGTGCTGGCTATTTCCGAAATGCTCCGCACCCGACTCAAAGGCAGCGGCCCCGTAATGGCCGTGCTAGCCTCTGCATTAGTACTGATAGCCCCGGCACTGATGGGCTTCGAGAATTTTGACGACCACAGCCGCCGCCTGCACAAAGGCTCTCGCGACTACGCCAGCAATTTCCTCAATTCGTGCGAGGAAAACGCCATTATATTTACTTACGGCGACAACGATACCTACCCCCTGTGGTACGCCCAGGAAGTAGAAGGCATCCGCACCGACGTGCGAGTAGTCAACCTTAGCCTGATTGCCGTCGATTGGTATATCGACCTGCTGCGTCGCAAGGTGAATAACTCGGCGCCCATCAAAATGACAATCCCGTCAGATGCATACCGGGGCCGCAAGCGCAACCAGGTATTCTACTACAACCCGGGCGGCGCCGACCAGCAAATGTCGCTAAAATCCGCCCTGCAATTCGTGGGTGAAGACCACCCGCTGTCGGCAGGCCGCGGCCGCACCCTGGAAAGCTACCTGCCTTCCAAAAACCTGTTCCTCCCAGTGGATAGGCAACAGGCTATCGCCGCCGGACTTATCACCGAACAAGACTCCATCGTGGATCGCATCCCCTTGCGCATCGATGGCGAGCAATTAATCAAAGACGACCTCGCCGTACTGGATATCATCGCGTCTAACCTATGGGAGCGCCCTATCTATTTCGCCGTTACCTGCCGCGACGACAAGATGTTCGGCATGAACGATTTTATGCAACTCGAAGGCCTGGGCTTGCGAATCACCCCCAAACGCGGCGTTACCGACCCCCAATACGGCATGATCGGCAACGGATCGGTTGCAGCTGACAAGGTGTACGACAATGTGATGACTAAATTCAAATGGGGCAATTTCGATAAATACAAATTGTATGTCGATAAAAGCTACCTGCCCAGCGTGCAGAGCATCCAGCTCTCTATGCGCCGCACCGCTTTTGAATTGCTGCGCGAAGGCAAAAAAGACGAAGCCATCAAGCTGATCGACAAGTACTTCGAGGTATACCCCAATATGAACTTCCCTTACGACTACCGCGCCATGTATATGCTGGCCGTGTATTTCCAGGCCGAAGCCTACGACAAGGCCAAGCCGCACCTGGAAATCCTGGCTGCCAATACCCAGGACCTCCTGGAATACCTCGATTCGCTTGATTCAGATACACTGAAAAGCTACGAACAGGACTACCGCCTCGCCTACCAGACGATGGAAAATATCCTCACGGAAGCGCGCAGAGCCAAAGACGACGATTTTGTAAAGAAACTGGAGGAGATGTTCGGCCCCCATTTGCTGGAGGATACCGCTCCGCAGATGCCGGATAGTCTACGGAATTAACCCTTGCGGGTTGTTGTAAGTTGTAGGTTGTAGGTTTTTTGAATAAACTAACTTACAACTTACAACCTACAACCCGTCTCATCAACCCTCACAAACATGCCACCCAGAACCATTGCCATCGGCTGCGACCATGCCGGCTTCGCTTACAAAGATGCCATAATAGCTATGCTCGTCAAGCAGGGTATGGCCGTGCTCGACTTTGGAACCTTCTCTGAGGAATCGGTAGACTATCCCGATTTTGCACATCCTGCGGCTAATAGCGTGGAGCAGGGCAGGGCCGATCTCGGCATCGTTTTGTGTGGCAGCGGCAATGGCGTAGCCATCACGGTGAACAAACACCAGGGCATCCGGGCGGGCTTGTGCTGGACGGAAGAACTCGCCGCACTGGTACGCCAACACAACAACGCCAATATGCTCGCCATCCCTGCGCGCTTTGTCAGTCTCGAAACGGCTCAGGCCATGGTAAATACCTTCCTGCATACCGATTTTGAAGGCGGCCGCCACGACCGGCGCGTTGCCAAAATAGCTTGTAATTAAATAAAACCACCCGACATGAAAAAACAACTGCTACTTCTTCTGGCATTGCCGGCCATTACTACCTGGTGCCCGGCCCAGGCCGACCTCAAAGTATTGCAACAAAGACAATCTACCGAGGTTGTCCAGGCACTGGCAGAGACCATCGATGCCCAGGACCTCCAGCGCCACCTCACCATCCTCGCCGGCGACGCGTTCGAAGGCCGCGAAACCGGCACTGAGGGTCAGCGCAAAGCCGCCCAGTACATCGCCTCGGTTTTTGAAAGCTACGGATTGCCCAAGATTGGCGATGATAATTCCTATTTCCAAAAAATATCCTTCATCTCCGAAAACTGGGACCGCATCAACCTCGCAGTGAACGACGAAAAACCCCGCCACCTGTGGGATTTTTATGCCATGCCCAACTTAAACGGCGACCTGGATGCCTATAAGACCGATGAAGTCGTTTTTCTGGGCTACGGGATTGAAGACAAGCATTACAGCGACTACGAGGGCGCCGATGTAAAGGGCAAAGTCATCCTGGTATACGGCGGCGAACCCTTTGGGGCCGATAGCCTTTCGATGGCCACCGGCGGGCGCGGCGTGTCCAAATGGAGCACCGATGTACGCCATAAATTGCAGCTTGCCAAAGCCAAAGGCGCCAAAGCCGTTTTGATTATCGACACCGACTTCAAAGCCAACCTGGCCCAGGCGCGCAAATCCATTACAAGTACCAGCCTCCAGATCGGACAAAGTGAAAATGCGGGCGACAAATACGCCAACAACCTCTTTATCACCTCCGACCTGGCCCGGCAAATCGTCGGCGACCGGTTTAAGGAAGTCGTAAAAGCCCGCAAGCGCATACAGAAAAAAGGAAAATCCAAATCCATCTCGCTGCCCTGTAGCCTCGAAATCACCCAGCGCAAGCGCGTGCGCACCCTCGAAGGAGAAAACGTGCTGGGTTACGTAGAAGGAACCGACCTCAAAAACGAAGTCGTCATCGTATCGGCGCACTACGACCACCTGGGCAAGCGCGGCGAAGACGTATACAACGGCGCCGACGACAACGGCTCGGGCACCTCCACCGTACTCGACATCGCCCAGGCTTTTGTCGCCGCGAAAAACGAGGGCGTCGGGCCCCGCCGAAGCGTACTCTTCCTGTTGGTATCGGGCGAAGAAAAGGGACTGCTGGGGTCACAATACTACGTAAACAACCCCGTCTTTCCCCTTGAAAACACGGTAGTAAACGTCAACGTAGACATGGTAGGCCGTACCGACGAAAAACACAAAGACGACCCCAACTACATCTACGTCATCGGCGCCGACCGCCTCAGCACCGAGTTGCACAAGATCAACGAGGCTGCCAACGAAAAATACACCAAGCTTGCTTTGGATTATACCTATAACGCCGAAAGCGACCCCAACCGGTTTTACTACCGTTCCGACCACTACAACTTTGCAGAAAGGGGTATTCCCGCAGTGTTTTACTTCAGTGGCGTGCACGAAGATTACCACCGCACCACCGACGACGTCGACAAGATTATGTTTGACAAAATGACTACCATCGCCCGCCTGATATTTCACACAAGTTGGGAGCTTGCCAATCGCGATAAGCGCATCGAGGTAGATGTGAAACCGTAGGGGAGGACTTTGCGACTGTACGACTGTATGACTGTACGACGACTATCCTAGCGGGTTCGCATAGTCGTATAGTCGCACAGTCGTATAGTCAAAAAAAGAAGTGAGCGTCGACACAGTTCTACCCCCCAGAGGAACCGGTCTGCTCACTTCTTAAGACCACCGAAGCAGTCTTCATTTTGGCCGTTCCGACTCATCCCTGCAGCTACCCCCCGATAATCTGCAAAGCGCGCCGAGAACGGCCATATCTTGAGCGTCTTGAGCCCATTGCAATAGACATAGCAATGGCTAAGCGCATGAAAAATCGTTGTGTTGGTATGTGATATTGGAAAGCGGGGAGAGAATCCCCAAAGGATAGCCGATAATTCTTTCTCTCAAAACGTGACTCAAAAGTAAAACTAATTCTTCGAATTGTCAATAGTTGGGGTCATATAATGTAAATTTTTTATTCAAGATTCGATTATCAATCACCTCATCAGCTTCCCGATTTCTTTCCAGGTCACCAGTTGGATGCCCGGCTGGAGGTCGCGCAGGCTGCTCACCTCATTGCCGGACGCCACGGAGCCCCCCATTTGAAATGCTTCCACATTGGCCGCCCCTTTCTCCATGCCTTTAAAACTCGCCTGGTTTTCGGCGTGGGCTACGGCGAGGTCGTCGGCGTGGATGATAAGCAATTTGGAGTCGGCAGGATAGCCCAGCCGCTCGGCAAGGGTGGGTTGTGCCTGTGCGGGTGTTACGCAGGCGATGAAAAGGGCCGCCATGGCGCAAAATGCAATATTTTCCATACAGGCAGGGCTTTTTCTGGTGTTCATGCCTTCGGATTTTTTGTAAAGTTAGCAATATTCGTTATCCTGTTTTTGAGGGTAAACATGTAGCTCAGGATGGGCAAGGAGAAATCAATTCGCATTGATTATAACTATTTTTCACAAAATAAAGTGTTTTTTAATCATTTTTCTGATAAAATAACTAAAATTCACATAACTTTGAGAAATTATTTTTCATAAACAATGCTTGAAAAAAATCATTTTTCACGAGAAGTAACTATTTTTCACGGAAAACAACTGCCGGAGATTGGGAAAATCGTAGGGTATGCAGCCATCATTGATACCTTGCAGATACCTGTTACCATACCCCATAGCATTTCACTTATCAGTACAAAAAACAGAAAATACCAGAACGAAGATTGCAAGGTATTTACACCCAGGCACGCACCTGAAGACAGCCTGTACAAGCACCTTGTTTTCGCTCTAAAATATGAAGGCATCAATTTGTTGTTTTTCAAAAAGCTGTTTGAAAAACTCGGGCAGGAGGAAGTGGCGGCAATGGTAAGCGAGGAGCCGACTGGCCAATACGCGCGCAAAATATGGTTTTTGTACGAGTGGCTAATGCAAAAGCAATTGCCTGTACCTGATTTGGAAATGGGTAATTACGTGCCATTGGTAGATGAAAAACTTCAGTTTTGCCTGGCGAAAGGAATAAAATTATCGCGCCATCGCATCATCAACAATTTACCCGGCACGGTTAATTTTTGTCCGCTCATCAACAAAACGCCCAAACTGGAATCCTATATCGGACAAAACTCAGCGGCACAAAAAAAACAAAATCTTACTGGTATCAGAAGAGATATTTTGCAACGCGCAACGGCATTTCTGTTATTAAAAGATTCGAAAGCGTCGTTCAGCATAGAGGGCGAAAGCCCCAAAAGCAAGCGCGCTGCTCGTTGGGGCCAAGCCATTGGGCAGGCGGGGCTGCTGGATTTAAGCCATGAAGAGCTGGTGCGCTTACAACAAATCGTTATTGAAAACCCCCGGTTTATTGAACCCGGCTACCGCAAAAAAGGCGGCTTTGTAGGCGAACACGACCGGAGCACAGGCGCCCCCCTGCCCGACCATATCTCTGCCAAGCACCAGGATATCGAGTTGCTGATGAACGGCCTGCTAGCAACCGAAAAATTACTTTTAGAAAGCGATATGGATGCTATTTTGTGTTCGGCCGTAATTGCTTTTGGTTTTGTGTTTATCCATCCTTTTGAAGATGGCAATGGGCGCATTCATCGCTACCTGATACATCATGTTTTAGCAAAAAAAAGATTTTCCGATCAAGGCATCATCTTTCCCATATCAGCAGCCATTCTGGAAAAAATTGACGATTACCGCAAGGTATTGGAAAGTTATTCGTTACCCCTGCTCAACTTAATTGAATGGAAAGAAACCAAAGCACACAACGTGGAAGTGATAAACGACACTATAGACTATTACAGATACTTTGATGCTACCAGACAAGCAGAGTTTTTGTACGATTGTGTAAACGAAACCATTCAACACATCATCCCTAATGAAGTAGCTTATTTGTCGCGTTATGATGAGTTTAAAAAAATAATGGAAAATGATTATGAAATGCCCGATAACATGATAGCGATACTAGTACGTTTTTTGGAACAAAACAACGGTAAGTTATCGAAACGAGTCAGGGAAAAAGAATTGGAAAAACTCACAGATAGTGAAGTAACCAGGATAGAAAGTCAGTACGCTGTAATATTTGGATAGAGACAATCGATGAGCATGAACAGAAAAAAATTCCTTCAATCACTGGCAGTATTGCCATTAGCAGGCGTCGCAATGAAACTCAGCGATTTAAGAAAAGTAACTGATTCCCTGAGCAGCACGGAGCAAATGCCCGTGCTGTTCCTTGGGCACGGTAGCCCGATGAACGCTATCGAGGAAAATGAATTTGTGGAAGGGTTCCGCAAAATCGGCCAGGAAATCCCCCGCCCTAACGCGATTATTTGCGTATCGGCACATTGGGAAACCAAGGGCACTTTTGTAACGGCCATGGAAAAACCCCGCACCATCCACGACTTCGGAGGTTTTCCCAAAGCCCTGTTCGACGTGCAATACCCCGCCCCGGGTAGCCCGCAAACTGCGTTGGATACCCAAAGTCTGGTGACAAAAACTAACGTGGGCCTCGACGAAAAATGGGGCCTCGACCACGGCGCATGGTCGGTGATCAAACACCTTTACCCCGACGCCGACGTGCCGGTGATCCAAATGAGCCTCGACTACACCCAGTCGCCCCAATGGCACTACGAACTGGCACAAGAACTGGCCGCCCTCCGCAAGAAGGGCGTTCTGATCGTCGGTAGCGGGAATATGGTGCACAACCTCCGCATGGTGGCCTGGGACAAGCTCAACGTGTCCGATTATGGCTACGACTGGGCCCTCGAAGCCCGTGAAAAAATGAATGCGTTTATTTTATCGGGCGACCACCAGCCGCTGGTCAACTTCCAGTCGCAGGGCCGGGCCTTTAACCTCGCCATCCCCACGCCCGAACACTACCTGCCATTGCTATACGCGCTGGCGCTTCGCGGAAAAGACGAAAATGTAGTTTTATTCAACGACAAAGCTGTGGCCGGCGCGCTGACTATGACATCGGTGAAGATCGGTTGAAAATACCCTTATGCCTAAAACCATCATGGCAGATGTACATAGAAGAACAAACTTTTGACAAAGTCAATTTTCAGGAAGAACCTTTGAAAAAAGGAGAATATGAAAATTGCATTTTTAAACAATGCGATTTATCGAATGCAGATCTTGCTGATATCAAATTTACATCATGCGAGTTTGTGGATTGCAATTTGAGTTTAGCCAAACTAGCAAACACTGCTTTTCGGGACGCCGTATTTAAGGGCTGTAAAATGCTGGGATTGCACTTCGATGATTGCAATCAATTCGGACTTTCATTTTCATTTGACAATTGCCAGCTCAACCACACTTTGTTTTATAAAATGATAATAAAAAAAACGATTTTTAAAAATTCGCAGCTTCACGAAGTCGATTTCGCAGAATGCGACCTGACAGGCGCCGTTTTTGGTAATTGCGACCTGGCCAAAGCCGTTTTTGATCATACAATTCTGGAGAAAGCCGATTTTCGTACTGCTTATAATTATTCGATTGATCCCGAAATTAATCGAATAAAAAAAGCAAGGTTTTCAATCCTGGGAGTAACCGGACTTTTAAAAAAATATGATATTGATATTGAATGAAATTAAGCTCGTTCTGCGCAACCTTCGCAATCCTTTTTAAAAAAGTGCTGCATTACTTGGCATGGTTAAGGGGCGCAAACCAAATTGTCGCACAAAACCTCCACAAGAATCAACACGCCCACACCGTAGCCGTTCCGGAGGAATGCTATTCCGGGTATTTAGATACCGTTCCTCCGGAACGCATATCGGTTTTCTCCCTGTTTTTCTACAAAGATACCGTCCCTCCGGGACGTTTGTGCGCAGTACGATTCTGCGTCAAATCGGCAGGATGCAAAGTTATGGGAGCCAATAAGCATTAGACTTTCATGATATTGATGTTTCTCAGATCCGACAAATTGGTTTGCGCCCTGGTTATACCGCACACCGTCAAGTTATCCCGACCTGTCGGTACGGGACAAGTTGAGCATAACTTTTCCGGCTTTGCGCCCCGCTTTGGGCGGGGTCGCCCCCGAGCTTAGGTCATGCCCAAAACTTGGCGGTGAGAGCTATAAGTTACGTCTTATTAAGGTTAGACTTGTATCTTGCGCGTGTTCCTAAATTACATACCGCTGAGTAACTCAACACAACCTGACATACAATGAAAATTCTCTTTTTAAACAAGGGGTTGCTACTCCTGGGAATGCTGGCCTTCATCGGCTGCGAAAATCGCAAGGCCGCTACTACCGCTACAGAACCCGCCAAGGATGAGTTTATTGTGGTCACCCAGCAGGGCAGTATCACGCTCAACGGCTCGAAAGTAGAGAGCTTTGAACAACTGGCTGCGGAGCTCGCGACTTACCTCGCCAAACAAGACTCCCTGCCTGCCGACATCCCGGTGAAATACGAAGGCGAAGTGCTTATGGGCACCAGGAGCGAGATACAGAGCATCATTGCAGAGGCATTGCAAAAGGAAAGGGGTGCCCGCTACAAACCTGCCATCGATGCCTTACGCCCAACTGTGGAGCAGGAACTTACAATACCCGTCGCCCTGCGCATAGAATTATATACGACCGAGGGTAGTGTTGTTTTCCTGGCCGGCACGGTAACAAGCCCCAACGGCTCCCCGCTCGATTTTTCAAAAACACCATTCGCCACAGAATGGGAAGGCGGCTCCTACTCCGACAGCGTTTTCGCCCTGCTAAAGCACGACGGCGATAACTGGAAAGTAATCACCTCCTCTGTTGGCGCAACTGACGTGCCCTATATATGCTGGTGGAAGGAATTTAATTTGCCTATTACACTATTCCCCGAAGGTATGGCGGCGCAGGATTGCGAATAATGAGTTCATCTGCCAAATTGTCGGATTTCACTCACTTGGCATGCCATTTGAGACAACTTTAGCAAAAAAATATAGCGCTATGCAAAAAGGTACGATATCGGTACAGACCGAGAACATTTTTCCCATTATTAAAAAATTCCTGTATTCCGACCACGAAATTTTCCTGCGCGAATTGATATCCAACGCCGTTGACGCCACTACCAAGCTGAAAACCCTGGCTTCACGCGGCGAGATCAAAGGCGAACTGGGCGATCTCACCATCGACGTCATTATTGACAAAGAACAAAAAACGCTCACCATTCGCGACCGCGGTATCGGGATGACGGAAGAAGAGGTGAATAAATACCTCAACCAGGTGGCGTTCTCGAGCGCTCAGGAGTTTTTGGAAAAATTCAAAAACGAAGCCAGTATTATCGGTAACTTCGGCCTGGGTTTTTACTCGGCGTTTATGGTGGCCGACAAAGTGGAGGCCGTCACCAGGTCGTATCAGGAAAATGCCGCCGGCGTCACCTGGTCATGCCTCGGCGACCCCGAATACACGCTGACCCCCAATGACAAAGCCGAGCGCGGCACCGATGTGGTGCTCTATATCAATGAGGAAAACGTGGAATTCCTCGAAGAAGCGCGCATCGAAAACCTGCTCAAAAAATACTGCCGCTTCCTGCCGGTGGCCATCCGCTTCGGCAAACGCACAGAAACGAGCTACGAAGGCGAGGGTGAGGACCAAAAGCGGGTAGAAACCGAGGTGGATAACATCATCAACAACACCTCGCCGATTTGGAAAAAACAACCCTCCGAACTCAATGACGAGGACTACCGCGCATTTTACGAAGAGCTGCACCCCTACAGCCAGGCGCCGATGTTCTGGATACATCTCAATATCGATTATCCGTTTAACCTGACGGGTATTTTGTATTTCCCCAAGTTGGGCAATGCATTTGAGGTGCAGCGCAACAAAATCCAACTGTATAGCAACCAGGTATACGTCACCGACGACGTAAAAGAGATCGTGCCCGAGTTTCTCACGCTGCTCCACGGCGTCATCGACTCGCCCGACATCCCGCTCAACGTTTCGCGCAGCTACCTGCAGAGCGACCAGAACGTGAAGAAAATCACGAGTTATATTACGCGCAAGGTGGCCGACAAACTCAGCGAGTTGTTCAAAAAAGACCGCGCCGATTTTGAATCCAAGTGGGCCGACCTCGGCGTATTTATCAAATACGGCATGTTGTCTGACGAAAAATTCCAGGAGCGCGCCACCGAATTTGCCCTGCTGAAAAACGTCGACAACCAGTGTTTTACGATTGAAGAATACAAGGAGAAGGTAAAAGCCCTCCAAACCGACAAAAGCAACCGGCTGGTACTTATTTATACGAATAATGCGGTGGACAACGACGCGCTAATCCAGGCCTGCCGCAATCGCGGCTACGATGTGCTCGTATTCGACCACGTGATCGACAGCCATTTCCTGCAGCACCTGGAATACAAGGTAGGCGGCGTCACCTTCACCCGCGTCGACGCCGATACGGTGGACAACCTGGTGCCTAAAGACGAGAAACAGGAGTCGGTGCTCAGTGAAACCGAACAATCGCAGGTCAAGGCGCTTTTTGAGCCGCTGGTGGCAGGCGCCGGCAGCATGAACAACGTAACCCTGCAGCCCTTGTCGCCCGAAGACCCTCCCGTGCAGATCACGCGCCCCGAGTTTATGCGACGCATGAAAGAAATGCAGGCGCTCCAGGGCATGGCTTTTGACGGTTTTCCCGATTCCTATAATGTGGTGGTGAATACCAACCACCCGCTCATAGCCACTAAATTGCTACACGAAGGCGAAGAAGACCAGCGCAGGCAGATGGCAGAATACCTATACCAATTGGCCTTGCTGAGCCAGCAAATGCTCAAAGGCGCCGATCTGACGGCGTTTATCAATAAGAGCCTGCGGTTTATGGATTAATCGAGTTTCTCCAAATCGCGGAGCAAATCCTCCGCTTTTTGCCGGTAGGCGCCTTGCGTCTCCAGCAAAGGGCGGAGGATTTTTTTTGCCGTCCCGATATCGCCGTTTCGGAGGTGTGCCAGTGTCAAATACCAGTTTGCTTCCGCATTCCGCTCGGGAAGAAGTTCTGCTGCCGCCGACAGGCTGTGGACGGCCTCGGGGAGTTGTTGCAGCGCCAGTTGGGTGATGCCTAAGTACAGCAACGCCTCGCCGTCCTGGTCGTGCTGCTCCAGGTAGCGCGTAAAATGGGGCAAGGCGGCTGCGTAGCGCCCTTCGTCATAGTAATCCAGGGCGATGCCCCGTTCTGCCCTTGCCGACTCTGCCTCGGCATTTCGGCCTTTTACGAGAAAGGTATTGGCTGCGGGAGCAAAAAAGCGGTTGTACAGGATTTCCGTTTGCTGTGCGCGTTGGGATTGGGCATACCACAGTCCAGTAGCTATGCCGCCGATTACACATAGCAATAGCAAAGGCCTTCGCCATCGGGGTGATTTCCGTGGCGTTGGACCGACATTGATGTTTGGCGCCTCTTCTCTTGTAAGGGCATACCCTTCCACAGCAGCCCTGCAAAGTGCGCAATCCAGTAAATGGTTTTCCACCTCGAACCGTTTTTCGGGTGATAAGCGGCCATTTACGTAATTGCTAATACTTTGCTTCGAGAGGCAGGAGGAGTGGCTGAAAATGGCTTTCATGTACTCGTTTTGCCTTCCCGCGCCATTGCGGGCGCCAGCAATTGCCTCAACCGGCGCTTGCCATTTTGCAGGAAGCTTTTAACCTGATTTTCAGTAAAAGAGGTAATGTCAGCGATTTCCCTGTAGCTTTTCTTTTGGAAAAAAAACAACTCCAGGCAAATGCGCTGGCCCTCGTCCAATTGCAGCATAGCTGCTTGCACGAGATCCTCTGTTTCGCGATCAGTAGCGGACACCATTTGTGCGCCTGTGTCGGGATTTTCTGCCGGTTCTTCCTGCCATTGTTGCAACGACGCTTCAAAGCGCAGCGTTTGCTTATCGCTGCTGCGCCTTTTAGAAATACACTCATTTCGCGTTAGCGTGTAAAGCCAATTGCCGAAAGAATGAACCTCCTGCTGTTGCTGAAGTTGTTGGAAGATTTTGGTGAAAACCTGCATCACGACATCGCGGCACTCCTCGCGGTCTTCCAGGAAATTCCGCGTGGTGTAATAGACCAAATGAAGATACCGCGAAAACAGCGCATTGAAATACTGCTGATCGCCCGTGTGTTGGAATGCACGAATAAGCTGTTCCGCGCTCCACTCCTTCAATTTGTGTTGATACGACTTCCTGACAAACATCACTTCTAAAGGTAGGCAACTTTTTGAAAATCGCCAGCCTTTTGGGACATTTTTTTAATACCTGATGCTCGATAGCAGGTATTCCAGGTGTTGCATGTGGTTGCGTTTGTCTTTGCCTGGTGCGTGCAAAAAGCCGTCGACAAACAGCAATTCGCGCTTGTTGGGATTGTAGATGAGGTAACTTACAAACGATCCGCCCATATAGTCATTGACGATATCCCAGATGCCTCTGGCCTCGAGGGTGTAATTGCTGTTTACGGTCTTGATAGAAGTAAACATGGGCAAATCCACGTCGTTGGTGCGCATATACGTATCGGGCAAGGTAGACGATATATAACGGCGCCCCAGGCTATCTCTGATGGCTTTTATACCCGCTTTGGTGAGTTGCGACTGGTCGGTATACGGTACTTTATACATAAGGAGGTTGCTGCTGATCGCTTCGGTTTCGCGGCGTATCCACATCATATTGCCTTCTTTGAGCGCCAGGAAGTACTCTTTGGGCAGGCGAATATCTGCGTCGAGCCGGCCTTTCACCTCCTCCATCAGCTTTTTATTTTCGCCGCTCACAAACAGCGTAGCCTCAATTTTGGGCTTGTCGTGGTCGTGGATTTTATTGGCGATGGCCGGGTAGTTTTCTTTGAGTACGTCGATCAACGCTTCTTTTGAATAAGCAAAAACATATATGATGAGTTGCCCGTTGGACCACTTATTGCGGCCTACAAAAGAGTTGAGCTTTGGGTTGGTTTTGGCTTCCGCCGCTCTTTCGGGGCCGATATCTTTCAATATCAGCTGCGTAGTTGCCGAGGTAGTATCGCTCAAATCGCCGATGAGCATAAACGTGCGGAATTCGCGTTGTACCTGCTGATTGATCAGTTTATCGGGAGGCAGATGGTACAAATCGAAGATGGGCTCGGGCTGCGGTAGGATGGGATAGGCTGCGGCATAATAGTATTGCAGGGTATCGCCTAGGGGGCTTTCCCACAATTCTTCGTCCATCACTACGCGCACCTGGTTTACACTGCCGAATGCTACGGATAAAGGACGAAGTCCCTGCCGGGCATCCTCCGAACAAGCCCAGGGCAACACGAACAGCAGCCCCAGCAGCCCTATCCGGCTTATGTAGTTGATCATTTTTTTCATTGCAATGTACGGCATTTATTTTCTTAGACAGATGCCGAATAGCCAGGTTTTGGCGTGCGATATCTTTTTAATGTTGGATGTTTAATGCTTGATGTTTGATAAAAAAATATTAAGTTTAATCAAACATCAAAAATCAAACATCAAAAATCATCACATCAGGCTGGCAATGATATTCTCTTCAGAAACGCCTTCGGCTTCGGCCTTATAGTTGCGCACAATACGGTGGCGCAGCACATAATTGGCGATAGCCTGCACGTCTTCGATATCGGGAGAATATTTGCCGGAGATAGCGGCATGGCACTTGGCGCCCAACACGAGGTATTGCGAAGCGCGCGGGCCTGCGCCCCAGGAGATATATTCGTTTACCTTGGCCGTAGCTTTAGCGGTGCCGGGGCGCGTTTTGGTAGCCAGCATTACGGCATATTCCAGCACATTGTCGGCAATGGGGATGCGGCGTATCAATTGCTGGAAAAACAAGATTTGCGGGCCGGTCACCACGTGGTCGAGCTTAAAATCCTGGATAGACGTGGTGCCTTTCACCACCGCGATCTCCTCGTCGTAAGAGGGATAATCGAGCGGCACATTAAACATAAAGCGGTCGAGCTGCGCTTCGGGCAAGGGGTAAGTACCTTCCTGCTCGATGGGGTTTTGGGTAGCCAGTACAAAAAACGGCGAGGGCAGCACATGGCGATCGCCGGCGACCGTCACTGAGCGTTCCTGCATGGCTTCGAGCAGGGCTGCCTGCGTTTTGGGCGGCGTTCGGTTGATCTCGTCGGCCAACACGATATTGGCAAACAAAGGCCCGCGGTTGAACTTGAAGTGGCGGTCTTCGTCGAGGATCTCCGAGCCGGTAATGTCGGAAGGCATGAGGTCGGGCGTAAACTGGATGCGTTTGAAGTCGAGATCCAGTACTTCGGAGATCGTACTTACGAGCAGCGTTTTGGCCAAGCCGGGCACGCCTACGAGCAGACTGTGGCCGTTGCTAAACAGTGATATGATAACGGCTCTGACGACTTCGTCCTGGCCCACGATCACTTTTGCGATTTCCTGTTTGAGTTCTCTGTAAGAGGCGGCGAGTGCGTCAACTGCTTCTACGTCAGATTTAAAGTTCAATTGTGACATCTATAGTTGTTTCCGGATGATTTAACTTGGTATAGTCTTTGGGAAAAACGCACCAAAGATAGGCTTTGTTTCAATTCGAGGGCCGGAAATGTTAATTTTATGACTTTTAAACCTCACGCCATCACCGCCAGCATATCCAGCACCCGTTCTCCCAGCTCTGTTTTGCCGGTAATAGTCAGGTGCCGGGCTGCTTCTTGCCGCGAAATGCCCTTTGTAAATATTCGCCAGGCTATTTCTCCGTCGATCTGCACTTCGCAGACCGGCCATAACCCGAATTCTTCTAATAGATCCCAACCGTCATTTTCGTGGTACAAATACCAGTTGCCACCGCCTCGGCCCGTAATGGTGAATCGGATCACCTCCCCACTGCCTGCCGACACCTCCCGGTAGTGGTGAGGCAAGGCCCGCATGGAAGTATCCAAATAAGGATAGTATAATTCGTGACTATACAACTCCTGCGTTTTCCCCACGGCCAGCCTGATCTGCTGCTGGTGGTGCCACTTCTCGGTATACTCGCGTGCGATGTGAAACCAGTTTTCGGACTCAGTTTCGCCCGCCCAGGCGACCGGGAAGGTGGCCGTTTCGTGCGGGGGTAGCGTTTTTAAAAAATCAAAATATTCCTTCCCTGTACTTTCCAGCAGATCTATCAATACTGCCGGACTAACTCTCTGCATAGCTTTCACCCAAGTGGCGTTGAGGCCGTTTAGAAAATCCACTAGATCCCGGTAGGAGTTGATATGCTCTGCGCGTTCGCCAAAATAGGCGTCCCGCAACATGGACAAACTCCGGATGTTGCCGTCGAGTAAATGCGCGGCGATGTCTTTTACTTTCCAGAGCGGAGCAATGGTTTGTTTTTCCCAATCAGCTTTGTCAAGCGATCGAAGCAATTCAATCAGTTTTTTGTCGAGTACGGGAAAAAGGCCGATGGTGGAAATGGGTTCCATTTTTTAGATTCAAATATAGCGGTTCTACCAATAATGCGCCCCGCTAGTGTTTACTGCGGCAGCTAAAGCAGCCGCTACTTTTTCCGTTGACAAGAAACGTATCTCACACTCTCTCCCACACTCCCCTCAGGGACAATCCCAGACAAAATCAGACAGTGCATAATTTTTCCTGATATACGCATAATGCCACCACTCCGTCTTGGTGGCCTGGAAGCCGTGGCGTTCCATAGTGGTTTTGAGCAGCGCCCTTCTATCCAATACAGCTTTGGGCAGGTTGGTATAAGAATGATAGGCTTTTTTGCCAAAAAAATCAAAAGGCGTACCCATGTCGAATTCGACGCCGTTGAGATAGACGAGCGTGAGGTCGACGGCGGCGCCGCGGTTGTGCATGGAGCCTTTGCGGGGGTCGGCCACGTAACGCCGGTCGGGCACTTTTTCCCAGAGTTTCCACTGGATAGGCCGTGGCCGGTAGCAGTCGAACATTTTGAAGCCATAACCCTTCGCTTTTAACTCCTGATGGGCTTTGATCAACGCTTTGGCGACGTCAGGCCGCAAAAGGCAACGGGGACATTCGTAGAGTTGTGTTTCTACGAAATTATCAGTGGTGGCGTATTTCAGGTCGAGCACGATGCTGCTGTCCGCGAGGGCCACATCGGTCCACTCGGTCGTGTCATAATCGGGTACGCGTTTTTTTTCAAAAGGAGCAGGCAGGGTATCCACTGCCGGGGGAGGTAGAATGGCAGGCGTTTTAGGCATCGGCGGGGGCGTCGGCGCCATCGACAATAGCAAAGTGCACAGCCATCTCAGTATCAAAAAATTAAGCATACGGCAAGATAGGGCGCTTTTTCTGAATTTACTTACTTTTGCGCAAGCCTATAATTTCCACGAAGTGAGTCGATTTGATCGTTGGTTGTTGCTTGCCTTTATCGCCGTGTTGCCGCCCGCCTTGTTGATCAACCTGGGGTTGCCCGCGTTTATCGACGACGAGGGTATCCGGTCGCTGGTAGCCCTCGAGATGAAGCTGTCGGGTAATTATATCGTGCCCACGCTCAACGGTGTTTATTATTACAACAAACCCCCGCTCTATAACTGGATACTGCTGGCTGCTTTCGAACTCAGCGGCCGCGTGAATGAACTGGTAGCGCGTATCCCCACGGTGCTATGCCTGCTGGGCTACGCGGCGACGATGGTGTATTATTTTCGCAAACACTACGGCCTCCGCACCGCCCTGCTCAATGCAGTGGTGATGATTACCTGCGGACGAATACTGTTCTGGGATTCGCTGCTGGGCCTCATCGATATCTGCTTTTCCTGGGTCATGTTTACGATGTTTATGGTAATCTTCCACCAATTCCGCAAAGGGAGGTTTTACCAGCTATTTTTCCTGTCATACCTGCTCTGCGCTATCGGCTTTTTGATGAAGGGGCTGCCCGCGATGGTATTTCAGGTGACTACGCTGTTTGTATATTTCGCCTATTGGCGCCGCCTGCGCCGCTTTTTTTCTACGGCGCACGTGGTGGGAGGACTTACGTTTTTGTTCGTCGTAGGCGCTTATTACCTGGCCTACCACCAGTACAATTCGCTCGAAAATGTGTTCGGTACGCTGTTTGTCGAATCATCGAAGCGCACGGTGACGCACAACGGCTGGACGGAGACGGTGAAACACCTTTTTACTTTTCCTTTTGAGATGGTGTACCACTTCCTGCCCTGGTCGCTGTTGGTGATTTATTTATTTAAAAAAGGCATTTATAGCGAGATCACTAAGGATCCTTTTATTGCGTTCAACCTCATCGCTTTTTTGAGCAATATCATCGTGTACTGGACTTCCCCGGCGGTATACCCGCGTTATTTGCTGATGCTGGCGCCGCTGTTGTTTTCGGTGTTTATTTACCTGCACGATTTGCGAAAGCAACAAAATGCCTGGCAATATCGCTTCCTGGAGCCGTTTTTCGGGGTGGTGTGCGGGCTCGTTGCCCTGGCCTGGCTGGCCCCGCCGTTTATGGAGCGCCTCGACGGACTTGTTAATTATATTGTTCCCAAAACGGCGTTTATGGTCGCGAGCCTGGGCGCTATCACCTATTTTTACTGGACGCAAAAAGAGCGGCGACTATTACTACTCGCCTTGTTTTTGCTGGTATTCCGCATAGGCTTTAACTGGTTTGTGTTGCCCGACCGCAATGCCAATGACTTCGGCGATTTGTGCCGCGATACCTCCATCGAAGTAGGGCGGGAGTTTGCCGGCAAGCCCTTGCTCGTCTACGGCGAAACGGAGATGCAGATCACCAATTCGTTTTATATCACCAATGCATACGGCGCCATCGTGCGTTATCACCAGGATCCCGTCTCTCCCGACGCCTTTTACATCATTGATCCAAAGCGGTATCCTGACCTCAAATACCGCAAAGTAGCCGAGTTTAAATTGCGGCACGACCAACTTACCTTCGACATAGGCGTTATTAAACAATAATTTTAACTATTTAGTAGGGTTTAGTGCCTTCGGCAGTTTAGTAGAGTTTAGTAGTTCCTCTAAACCTAAACCCCACTAAACCTTTCTAAATAACCGACTTTTATGGCTCTGAAGCTCTCGGTGGTAGTCACCGTCTACAACGAAAAGCCCAATATCCGGCCTTTGATAACCCGTATCAGCGAAGCGCTGGAGGGCATCGACTACGAAATGGTATACGTCGACGACGGCTCTTCCGACGGCACCGTACAGGAGTTGCGCAGTGTGGCCCACGAGCGGCTGGTAGTGGTAGAGCTGCGCAAAAACTACGGACAGAGTCTGGCCCTGATGGCCGGCATCGACTATGCCCGCGGCGAATTTATCGCCACCATGGACGGCGACCTGCAAAACGACCCCGCCGACATCCCTCTGATGATGGCCCTGGCCGAAAAAGAAGACTGGGATATGGTGGCCGGCGAACGCGTCAACCGGCAGGATGGGATGTTCCTGCGCAAGATACCCAGCCGCATTGCCAACTATATCATCCGCAATACCTCGGGCGTGCATCTGCGCGATTACGGCTGCGCGTTGCGGGTGCTGCGCGCCGAGATAGCCAAAGACCTGGGTTTGTACGGCGAATTGCACCGCTTTATTCCCGTGTTGGCGCACGTAGAGGGCGCGCGTATCACGCAGATACCCGTGCGGCACCACGCGCGGCAGTTCGGCCAGTCGAAATACGGCCTCGGTCGCACCTTCAAAGTGATGAGCGACCTGCTGCTCATGCTTTTTTTTAAGCGCTATATGCAAAAGCCTATGCACTTGTTTGGCAATACCGGACTGGTACTCTTTGGCATCGGCGCTTTGATAAATATATACCTCGGCGTGCTCAAAATCCTCGGCCATGATATCTGGGGCAAGCCGCTGATGATACTGGGACTCATGCTGGTGATCGCCGGCGTACAGCTGGTCACGGTGGGCATTGTGATTGAAATCCAGATGCGCACGTATTTTGAGTCGCAGCAGAAACGACCTTATAAAGTGCGGGAGAGAAAGGCGGGAGATTGAGAATTAGCGCCTTCCAAACGCAATACGCCGCGCGGACAGACGGCTGAACATATGCCGCAGCCTACGCAAGAGGCACGTACCACATCCTGGCCTTTTTGGGCGTAAGCCCGCACATCAATACCCATTTCACAATAAGTAGAGCAATTGCCACAGGAAATACACTGTCCGCCGTTTACTGTTATTCGGAATTTGGATTTCTTTTTTTGCCAAATACCCAGCCATGCGGCCATTGGGCAGCCGAACCTGCACCACACACGGCTGCCTAAGAGCGGATAAAAACCCACTCCGACCACGCCCGAAAATGCGGATCCGATAGCGAAGGAATACGTTTTATAAAAAATTTGGGAGTATTCCTGAAAGATGCTTTTTCCCGTGGCTACGTTTATCCACAACAATGCTGTCATGAGCACCACAAATGCGAGTATGCTGTGAATCATCCAGCGTTCGATTTTCCAGGCTTTCAGGCTTTTATCAGAAAGATGGCGAAAGGGATCTCCTGCCGTTTCTGCCAATCCGCCACAACCACATACCCACGAGCAATACCAGCGCTTGCCGAAAAAATAGGTCAGAATAGGCGTGCCGATAAAAAACATGGCTAAGCCGAAAAAGAAAAAGAAGGCACCCAATCCCGAGCCGGAATATCCCTGGTAGGCCATTGGCGTGCCCTGGTAGTAGGATAGTGGCCAGAAGTAGGTGAAGTATATCTCGGGTTGCTGGAGCCGCAAAAGCAAACCGGGAATGAGAAAGGCAAAACCCAACTGGAAAAACATTACTGAAAAAGTACGCAGACGCTGGTAGGGATTGTGCCGGTATTTATAGATAAATTTTATACCCATAAAAAGTACGGCCGCAGTGTAAAAAGTACCATACACAAACCATTGGTTAGCTGCCGTGCCGCGAAGAAGTCGGCTAAGGGGATCAAATAATTGAATTAATCCCGTGAGATATTGGGGAAACCAATACAAGCAAACGTAAAAACCGGTGATGAGCACCCCCAGCAACCAACCCCATACTCCCCGGGCAGTTAGGCTCCGAAACCAGGCGCCGTTGTTTTTAATACCTTCGGGATGTTTCAGGTATTCTTCTCTGACGAATACCGCCACGCCGGCGAGCATAAAGCCAAAGGCCACAAGCGAAACGGGTACCGGAGCTACCGCCCTGCCTGCTGCCCACACAACGAGTATCAGCAGAATCCCAATTCCGGACAATGCAATAGCGATTTTCTGCTTTGCGGATGTGTACGCGGGTGATGGAACGGAGATAGAAAGCGATTCGGTTTGCATGGGCTGTCTATATTATTTATGATGATGGATGCTGCTTATTTAGAAATTGGAGTACCGCAGGCAGGCCTCGTTTTCGTTTGATAACCAGGCTTTTGCCGGTTTGTCGGTTGTATTCGGCTACCAATTCCGATTCGTGTTGCGGGAAAAATTCCGGATCGAAATTGGCCAGGCCGAGGTTTTGCAATACTTCTTCGATATGCGTTCCGGCGTGCAGCCACTTTTCGCACACTTCGTGTCGATAGCGGATTCCCATCAGATTAAATCCCGTTATGGCGCCGGAATGCCGGTCGTAAGCCAGGCGAATACTCTTTTTTCCTCCCGCATGTTCCCAATACAGCGAGGCAAGGTTTTCAGGTTCGCGAGGCTGTATCTCCCCGTATACCTGGTACTCGATATCAAAAAATTTGGCTGAATTGAACCAGATGCCGGGATTATACGCGGTGGCTTGCCGGCAGATCGTGTGCGCTACCGTTTTTCCCATCATACGACCCGTGTACCATACGGCCTCTATGGAGCGGCGCCCCGGCTGAGGTTGGCGTATTTCGGCGCAATCGCCTATGGCGTACACGTCGGGCTGGTTGGTTTCCAGGTATTCGTTCACCAGGATACCGCGATTGATTTCCAGGGCGGTATTTTTTAAAAAACCTACGTTGGGGCTTACGCCGGCGGTTAGTCCTACGAAGCCGCAGGGTATAGTCTCACCTGTAGATGTAGTAATGGCGCGGCATTTGCCATTTTCGTCGGGCAGTATTTCCTTCAGTTCGGTTTGCAGTCGCAGGTCAATGCCATGATCGCTGATATGCCGGTTTATCATGGCTGATTCCTGGGGAGGAAGTACGATATCCCAAAAGCTGGATTCGCGTACCAGGAAGGTTACGGGAATATGGCGGGAGTGAAACATTTCAGCCATTTCGATGCCAATCAATCCGCCGCCTACAATGACCGCGCGAGCAAGTCCCCGGCTATGCCGTTCCATAGCTTCCAGATCCTGCCAGTGGTAGAGCCCGTGCACCCCGTCCAAATCCTGGCCCGGCCATCCAAACTTATTCGACTGCGAGCCCACGGCCAGGATAAGCTTGTCATAAGCAATCGATTTTCCGTGGGAGGTTTGCAGCGTTTTTGCCTCAAAGTCAATATGGCTGACACGATCCCGAAGGAGTGCAATGCGATTTTTTTCCCAAAACCAATCTTCATAAGGCTGTACATCCTTGCGCCGCATATGCCCCATGAATACATACATCAAGGCCGTGCGACTAAAAAAATAGTCCGCCTCATCGGAAATGACCGTTATTTCGTGATCACTGAGTTTGCGAATATACCGGGCGGCTGTGATACCACTTACGCCGTTGCCCAGGATGATTATTTTCATAATTTTGATTGCTTACTTCCCCCCCGAATAATCCACCACCAAATGGCAAAACGCCTTAACGCCCAGCGTAAAACCGCTTTCATCGAGGCGGAAGCCGGCGGTGTGGTGCTCCGGGGCTTGCTCGGGGCTCATGTTTTTGTCCATGCCGCCGAGGAAAAAGAAGAGGCCGGGAATTTTGAGCTGATATTCCGCAAAATCTTCTGCGCCGGTGATGGGTAGCGTAACCTTCACATTTTCTTCGCCGGCAACAGCTTCCAGGGTCGGTAGCATCTTGCGGGTCAATTCCGGATTGTTGAAAGTAATGGGGGTAGCCTTGGTGATCACCACTTCGGCGGTAGTGCCTTGACTTTCGGCGATATTGGTCGCTACTTTGCGTATATTTTCGTGTACCTCTTCCCGCACCTCCGGGTCGAGTGTGCGGATAGTACCTCTCATTTCTACAAAATCGGGGATAATATTGCCGCGGTTGCCGCCTTCGATAGAGCCTATGGAGACGACTACCGGCGAATCGGTGATGGGCGACATACGGCTGACTACCGTCTGCAAACCGGCGATAATATAGGCGGCGGCGGTTATAGGGTCGTTGCCACCCCAAGGGCGAGAAGCATGAACGCCTTTGCCGTTCACTTTGATGTAAAGCTGGTCGGCGCTGGCCATCATGCCGCCGGCACGGTAACGGATCACGCCTGCGGGCGTCATCGAGTTGATATGCAGGCCGAAAATAACCTCTGCCTTGGGGTTATCCAGTACGCCTTCGGCTACCATCAGTTCGGCGCCGCCGCGTTCGCCGGCGGGGGGGCCTTCTTCAGCGGGTTGGAATATGAAGACTACCGTGCCGCGCAATTGTTGGCGTTTTTGCGACAGCACTTCGGCCACGCCCATGAGGATCGCTACGTGGCTGTCGTGGCCGCAGGCGTGCATCACGCCCACTTCGTGGCCGTTGTATTCTGCCTTAGCTTTGGAGGCAAAGGGGAGGTCTGCCTTTTCAGTAATGGGCAGCCCGTCCATATCGGCTCGCAGGGCCACTACGGGGCCGGGTAGGCCGCCTTTGAGTACGCCCACTACGCCGGTTTTGCCTACGCCTTTGCGCACTTCATCGAGTTTGAGGCTTTCGAGGTGTTCGGCGATGACTTTAGCCGTGCGGAACTCCCGGTTGGACAACTCGGGAAATTCATGGAAATCGCGGCGCCAGGCGATCACCTTGGGCTCTATCGATTCGGCCAGATTGTCGAGCTGGGTTTTGAGTTGGGTATCGTCGAGCGGCTTGGCGCTTTTTTTGCTTTGCGCAAATGCGCTGATTGAGACGGCAAATAGCAATGTGAAGGCGATAAGTAGTTGTTTGCGATCCATCGTTTTTTTAGGGCAAAAGATAAGCAATGGTCGCGATATCACCGCTATTTTATGCGAATCAGGCTTTTTGTGGTGGAAATTATACCCCCATCAAAGCTCAAAACCAGGCGGTAGCGATAAATCCCCGGCCCCTGCAGTAGCCAGGCCGGTAAAACGGCCCGGTAAGCGCCGGGAGCTTGCTGCTCGTTAACCAATAGCGATACCAACTGTCCGGTAGCGCTCCACACTTCGAGGCGCAGGTGGCCGCCTTCGTACAGATCGTAGGGAATATAGGTGATGCCTTCAAACGGGTTGGGTTCGTTTTGGCCCAACGCAAATTGAGGCGCAATATTCGGCTCATCAGTGGATACCGGCATGCACACCATGCCTGCCAGTTCGGGACAATAAATGCGTTCTGCCAGCGTGCAGTCGAGCACAAAAGGATTGCGCTTGCCGTTTTGATAAGGTGCGATGAGGTGTGTGCGCATCCATTCGGCATCGTCTACGGGATCGAGGGCGTGCCATTGACACAAATCGGCGCGTTGCTCAGGAAAATACTGGTTGTCGGCCAGGTCGGCCTGCATGCGGTACATCGTATAAAAATAAAACATGGCGCGGGCCACGTTGCCTTTGTGGTCTTCGCGCGGCTCAAAGCGGCTATCGCTTACTTCGCTGTATAGATCAATATTGGTGCTTGGAATATTGGACGTCATTTGCCCCTGGTAAAACCAATCTTCGGTTTCGTTGTCGGGGATCTCGCCGAAGGCCAGGTCGGCACGGGCGGCATTCACATTGATACGCGTAGCGTACAAGTGGTGCATATCGGCTTCGGCGTTGCCTACGTCGGCGCCTTTACCGCGGGGGTAGGTGTGCTCGGTGTTCAACCCGTTGGGGCCCCCATTCATGAATGCCGCAGTGGTAGGGTCGAGCGCCGGGTCAAGATAGATAGTGAAGCCGGTGTATACGCAGGTGAGACTGTCATTATGGCTGTAAACACGCGAAAAAAGCGTGTCGCGCGATTGAGAAAAAGGCAATACCGAAAGAGGTTTATATACGGTAATAACTTGTTCCAGCAATTCATCTCCCTGCAAAGCCGGGAAAACGGGGTCGTGGTATTGTCCGCGCAGAACCGTGGCAGTCAATACGCAGATAGTGGCTATGGTGGCTATTTTCATGGAGATTGTTTTGTTCTCTGTTCTCTGTTCTCTGTTCTCTGTTCTCTGTTCTCTGTTCTCTGTTCTCTGTTCTCTGTTCTCTGTTAAGTATAACTGGTAAAGATAAGGAACGGAGAACGGAGAACGGAGAACGGACAACGGACAACGGAGAACGGACAACCGACTACCCTTCCTTACAAAATTGATAAAAATCGTATGACAGCAGCAGGCTTTCTCCCATAAAGTGCTGATTTTCGTCGAGGCGGGCCCGGTGGGCGGCCATCAGCGCTTCATCTTTGGCCATAAAGCCGTAGAGTGTGCGCATCACTTTAAAAAAACGCCCGATATCATTGGCTGCCGGAATGTCGGTACTGCCCAGTAGTTGTAATAACTTGCGAAAAGCGTCGGCGTCGTACAACGTGTAAACTGCCGGGTAGCGAAAGCCGAGGTAGAGTGACACCATCTGGTAGTTGTCGTTGTGGTAGTGGCTGTTCTCTTTCGTGAGCGGGTGTCTTTCTTTATACAACTGGAGCAACTCGTCGCAATAATAAATAAAGCGGTCGGCACGGCCGGCCACGTCTTTGTTTTCATTAAACAAATCGCGAAAAATATCGTATACATAGCCGGGCTCCATTTCCATAAAAGCCGTCATCATCCGTTTGGGCTCGTAGCTTTCTCGGTTCCAAAGGCGGCGGGAGTACGTGCTTTGCAGACTGGCATCGTACATGACGGCCAGGTTGGAGGCCTCCAGATCCCAGTTTTCCTGGAAAGTGCGCTGCGAAGCCCAGATATGCAAGCGCTCGGATGAGCCGGGGCCTTCCAGGTACAGCCGAAATAATTGCAGATAGTGCGTGATGAGTTTGAGTTGCATAGAATAAAGGGGGTATGGGTTTATGAGGGTTTATGAGGGTTTATGAGTTTATGCGACTGAAAGCGAACGAAGTGAGTCCCGATTAAAAGTCGGGGGAGTCCCGTACTGACCAAAGGGAAGTCGGGAGGTTTATGGGGGAATAGGGGTCAAAATTAGCAAAGCAAAACGCATTGCAAAAGCAAAAAATATACCTTTACGCTGTTGAAGCGCTACATAGCAAAAAGACAAACTACACACTATGCATTTTGAAGATTTTCAATACCAACGTCCCGATTTGGACAATTTTCGGCAGAAATTTGAGGCACTACTGCTCGAGATGGACAGGGCCGGCTCAGCAGAAGTCCAAAATCAATGTATAAAAGCCATCGACAAGCTGCGCACCTATTTCCAATCGCAGTACAACATCTGCCATATCAGGCATACCATCGATACGAAAGATAGCTTTTACGAACAGGAAAATAACTTCTTCGACGAGCAAATGCCGCATTACGAAGCGCTCAACAACCGCTTTTACCGCGCTTTGCTCGACTCGCCCTATCGCGCTGATCTCGAAAAACACTGGGGCCGGCAATTGTTCGATATGGCCAGTATGAGCATGAAAACTTTCGATCCTATCGTGCTGGAAGACTTGCAGGAAGAAAACCGACTTAGTAGCGAATACACCAAACTGAAAGCGTCGGCACAGATCACCTTCAGGGGGGAGACCCACAACCTGTCGAGTATTTTTGTATACGAAGTTAATGCCGACAGACAGACCCGCCGAGAAGCGTCAGAGACCAAATGGTCGTTTTTTGCCCAAAATGCCGAAGCCATCGGTAATCTGTTTGACCAATTGGTGAAGGTGCGCCACCGCATCGCTACCAAACTCGGCTATCGAAATTTTGTGGAATTGGGCTACGCCCGCATGATGCGCGCCGATTACAATGCCGAAATGGTAGCCCGCTACCGCGAACAGATCAGGCAATATATTGTTCCCATTGCCAGCCAGCTCTACGATCGCCAGCGCCGCCGCCTCGGACTCGACCAGCTGGCCCACTACGACGAGGATGTGCGCTTCCTGAATGGCAATCCCAAACCCCACGGCAACCCCGAATGGATTATCGCCCAGGCCGCCGGCATGTACGCCGAGCTGTCGCCCGAAACCGACCGTTTTTTCCACCACATGCGCGACAATCACCTCATGGATCTGCTTACCCGCCCCAATAAAGCGCCCGGCGGGTATTGCACGTTTATCGGCGATTACCAGGCGCCCTATATCTTTTCCAACTTCAACGGCACCAGCGCCGATATCGACGTGCTGACTCACGAAGCCGGCCATGCCTTTCAGGTATACAGCAGCCGCTACGCCACGATCAGCGAATACCACTGGCCCACCTACGAAGCCTGCGAAATCCACTCGATGAGCATGGAGTTTTTTACCTGGCCCTGGATGGACCGCTTTTTTGGCGACGAAGCCGACAAACATCGCTTTGTGCACCTCAATAACGCCCTTTGCTTCTTGCCTTACGGGGTAGCAGTCGACGAGTTTCAGCACCGCGTGTATGAAAATCCCGAAGCCACTCCCGCCGAACGCAACCGGATGTGGCGGGATATCGAAAAAAAATACCTGCCCCACCGCCGCTACGAAGACAATGACTTTTTAGAGAATGGCGGCTTCTGGCACAAGCAAAGCCACATTTTCAACGTTCCATTTTATTATATCGACTATTGTCTCGCTCAGATCTGCGCTTTTCAGTTTTGGAAGCGCGACCGCGAAGACCATACGGCTGCCTGGGGCGATTATGTGCGGCTCTGTCAGGCCGGCGGCAGCCGGTCTTTCCTGCAACTGGTAGCGCTGTCGCAGCTCCGCTCGCCTTTCGACGACGGCTGCGTGGCCTCGGTGGTAGAGCCTATTGAAGGATGGCTGCAAAGTGTAGATGATAGTGCGATGTAATTTATTATTACTATAAAACCCATGACCGCAGTGGTACATCGATTACACGGCGAAGCACAGCATTATGCATGGGGCGGATACGAGTTTATCCCGGCCCTGATGCGCCTCGACAACGCAGCCCAACAGCCTTTTGCCGAATGGTGGATGGGCGACCATCCCCTGGCTCCTTCGTTCGTGTGGGTAGGCGGCCAATGGGAGGAATTGGGCGCCCTCATCCGCCGCGATCCTCAATATTGGCTGGGCCCCGACGCCCTGGCGCAATTTGGAGAGCGACTCCCCTTTTTGTTGAAAATACTGGATGTGCGCAGCATGCTTTCGATACAGGCGCACCCCACCAAAGCTGCTGCCGAGGCGGGGTTTGCCCGCGAAAATGCGCTGGGCATCCCACTCGATGCACCGCACCGCACCTTCAGAGACGACAACCACAAACCCGAGATCATGGCGGCGCTGACGCCGTTCTGGCTGCTGCACGGCTTCCGCCGGCCGGCCGATATTGCCGTTTTGTGGGCTGAGCGCCCAGGCTTGTCGGAGCTATACACCCAGCTGCCCCATCACGACCTCAAAGCCATGTACAAGGCGCTCATGGAAATGCCCCAGGAGGAGGTCGACCGGTGGTTGCAGCCCCTGGCACAACAACTATTGCCCGAATTACAGGCCCACCGCCTTTACAAAGACGAACCCGACTACTGGGCTGCGCTGGCTTTCGACACATACACCCGCGACGGCCACTACGACCGCGGCGTATTTTCCGTCTATCTGCTCAACCTGGTGCGTTTGAATCCCGGCGAGGCCATCTTCCAGGCTGCCGGGGTACCCCATGCCTACCTCGAAGGCGTCAACGTGGAGCTGATGGCCAATTCCGACAACGTATTCCGCGGCGGCCTCACGCCCAAACACATCAACGTGGGCGAGCTGATGGCGAATCTGAGTTTTGATCCGGTACAGCCGTTTATCATCCAGGCGAGTTCGCCCGAGGGCCTCGAAGTTTTTCCCGCGCCCATCCCCGATTTCGAGTTGTGCCGCCTGGCCCTTGCACCCGAGATATCTTATGAATGGCGTCCCCGCCGGGGCCCCGCTATCGGGCTGGTCCTCGAGGGCGAGTTGACGCTTTCCGATGCAGCCGGAGAGGGGGTGTTTCGCCGCGGCGAGAGCTTTATTGCGCCACATAAGGCTGAGTTTACCTGCCAGGCCGGACCGGAGGGGGTTGCGGTGTATTGGGCAGCGCTTCCGGAGAGGGAGAGAGTGAGAGAGTGAGAGAGTGGGAGATGCAAAATGAGAGCGCGGAACCCTCCCTCTCACCCTCCCAACAGTGCTTCTATACGGGGCATATCTGGATGCGAAACGCCGTTTCTTCGCAGCTTGTCAAAATCATCAAAAATATAATCCGTATTGCCGGGCTCATCGTCGGCAAAATCGAGGTAGGCGGCTTTGGCTTCTTCGAAGCGGTTTTGGAAAAGCAGCGTATGCGCCAGGGTGCATTTAATCTGGGGTTCGAGGTGGGTGAGGGCCATACTCCGACGTGCAGCTGCTTCGCCCGCGGCATATTGCCCGGCGAGCAGACTGAACCAGGCTTTTTGGGCGCAGGCTTCGCCTAAATCCAGGCGCAGTGAGGTGTCCTTAACAAAGCGTGTTTCGAGCGTATCGACGAGGCGGGCGTAGAGGGGGTAGAGGCGGGGTTCATCGAGCGTATTTTCAATTTTTCTATTAATTGCTTCCACAAAGTCCAATGCCACGTATGCGCCGTCGAAGCAAGGCGGAATGGTATCGAGGTCTATATTACCTTGGAAATCAATGCGGGCAGAAAGTTTACACAACTCTTCAGGTAAACTGCGTAATTCATTTCGATTCAGATCGAGTATATCCAATGAATTGAGCCGGCCGATTTGATTGGGTAGCTTTTCGAGAAAGTTGTCGTTTAAAAACAAGCCCTCCAGGTTTTTTAATAAGCCGATTTCGGCGGGAATTTCACGCAATTGATTGTTATCCAGCCGGAGCAAGTATAAATTCGACATTTTTGAAATTTCAGGAGGGATTTGACTAATATTATTTCCCGATAGTTCAATCATGTTTATTTGATCCATATTCCAAAACTCCAATGGAATTTTTTTTATTTCATTGACGCTTAAACATATATATTGCAATTTATGTAATTTTATAACCTCAACCGGAAATTCGCTAAATAGATTGTTTTCCAAAGTGAGGTTTTTTAAGCCTTGTAATTGTTTAATTTCAGGATCAATTTGTTTGAGATTATTATCACTCAAATACAAGCTTTCTAAATTGTTTAATTTATATATCGCCTTTGGAATTTTTTTTAACTCACAATTTGATAAATTTATATTTTTTAATTGCGATAAATTTGTCATTCCATTATTTGTTTCTTCCAACTTGTTATTGCTAAGGTCAATGCTTGTTAGTTGATGTAATTTAAAAACGGCATCAGGGATTTTATTGAATAAGTTTTTACTTATATGTAAATCCAATAAATTGCTTAGGTTACAAAAAGAATCAGGCAATTTTACCAATATATTGCTATTTAAATTCAGTGTTATTAAATTTTTTAATTTGCCGATATCAGCAGGTAATTCTTTTAAAGACATACCTTCTAAATACAGATACTCCAGTTGGTTTAGGTCGCTGATTTGGGGAGGCAACGATTCTAGAGGTGAAAAAGATAAGTTTAATGTGCGCAGACTTCTCAATTTTCCAATTTCGGCAGGAATAGAATTTCCATTGAAATAACTCAAATCCAGAACTCGAAGGTTGGCTAAATTACCTATTTCGACAGGTATTTCAGTGCAATCATTGTTTGTCAAATCAAGTACTTGCAAGTCAATCAACAGGCCTATTTGTGCAGGAATTTTTTTTAGCTGATTAAACCCCGCGTTTAATACTTGTAATTTATTTAATTGCCCAATATTTTCCGGAAGGGATTCTAGGGCATTAAAAGAAAGATCTAAATAATGCAAATCACTCAATTGACAAATAGCGACAGGAAGCCGTTCGAGGTGGTTGTTTCCAATATCTAATTCCCTAAGGTTCTGAAGTAATTGGATCGAAGCAGGTAACTCGGCCAATGAATTATGGCTAAGGTCAAGTCGTTTTAGATTTTTTAATTGACCTATTTCGGGTGGCAATCCTGAAATATTATTGCCAGATAGGAATAGGAATTCCAATTGATGCAATTTTCCGATTGCCGCAGGTATTTTTTCCAATGGATTAAAACCCACAATAAGTATTTTTAACTGGGGGTTCTCAAAAATGGCTTGGGGCAGACTATCAAGTCCCTTTAAACGTAAATCAAGGGCCGTGATGCTTGGCTCAAGTTGGTTGATTTCTGAGGCAAGTAGATATTCATTGCCAAGTGTGTCAATAAGCGCATACTGTTCATATTTATTTTTCACCTTAGCAAACCCGGTATAGTCAAAGGGCAGAGCTTCTCTATATTCAAATTTAATTTTCGTCTCTAAATTTTTATCAATAAACCCATATTTCCCATTTTCATACGCCAACCCAAACCTATCTTTATAAAAATAAATCTTGTCCAACACGGCCTCCGCTTTTTCCCGCTCGGCTTCTGCCAGGTTAAACAGTGAATCAGAGCGCAACTTTTCCTGCCGGGCTAATTTGGTTTGTTTTTCTGCCAGCTCTTTTTGCTTTTTGGCTTCATCTCTTGCTGTGATAGCGGCTTGTTTGTCTTTTTCTACGGCATTGAACAATTGCTTGCGCAGGGCGCGCACCTCGCTGATTTTGGCATTGGGGTAGCCTTCGGCCGATTCCAGGTAGTCGAATGCTTCGCTGTAGTTTTTGGCGGCAATGGCAGCTTTGGCGCGTTTGATGGTGCAGTCATACGACTTGCAGGGTTGCTGCTGGGCATACAACTGAAATAGGGCCGACATAATCAGAAGCAACACGAGCAGATGTTTCATAGCTATCGGCATTTGGTGAGTTGATCGGTAATGGTTTTTATTTTTTGTTGCAATACGGCATCGCCTGCATGGCGGGTGCTCATGGTATCGAGGTCGAGGAGTTGGCCCTGGTCGGGGCAGTTGCCGCCGCGCAATACCTGGCCCATGCGGTCGAGGCGTATGCCGAATTCGGCTTTTTCTTTGGCCTGCTGGGCCTTTAATACGTTTTCAAGGGCCCGCTCGGCGTTTATTTTCTCTTTTTCGGCTACCTTGCGTGCTTCTTCGGCGTCGTTGCGCAGGATGATGACGTTTATTACTATGGCAATTACCGTGGCCAGACTGAGTAATGCCAGTCCAAGCGCCGTCAGCAATCGACGCTGGCGGCGACGGGCGGCCTGGCGCTCGGCCAGGGCGGCTTCCTGGGCTCTACGCTCGGCTTTGAGCTTCAGTATAGGCGCAAGCAGGGTGTCATGGCTGAGTTCGTAACTAAAGCCCCCCATGGAGTTGGCCTCTCGGCGCAGCAAAAAGGCGTTTTCCAACTGCTGCAGGGCCTCATGGCTGATGCCTAAGTGGGCGTAACGCTGCACCAACACATCGGCATCCACGCTGAGGCGCCGCGATTCGCCGGTCTGGTCGTCTTCAAAAATCAGCGCCTCTCCAATCAGGGTATGCGCTGCGCGGGAGGTTTGTTCCGGCAATTTGTCCAGCAATCGCTGGTAATAACCTTCGTAAATGGCGTTGATTTTATCGGCAAAATGCAGCGGCTCTACCGTACCCCGGATATGGCCGGCCAACACCTCGCCTTCGAGGTATTCACACAGGATCTGCAATTGAAAAGCCTCGATGCCGCTGCGCTGCTCCCCGCTTTTGTTTTCACCCAGTTTTTGTACCATGAGCCGCAACGCTTCAGGGCTATAGCCAAATGGTGGCGACGCAAAGTCGCCCGCTTGTTGCGCCGGTTTTTCGATGGCCTCCCTGGCTTGTTGCTCGCTCAGGGCTTTGAGTTCGTAGCGCTTATGTAGGATAGCCGGCAGCCGGTCTTTCATAGTGTCGAGCTGACTGAGCCTGTCGGCCCTGATCACAAAAATGGCCCGGATGTCGAGCGGCTCGGAAAGCAGTTGCCGGTCGGATTTGTCGAGGCTTATTGCGGCTTCGCGTACTTGTTGCGGCAGATCGACGTAGAGCAACTCCGCAAGCTCGGCTTTGAAGGTATCTTGTTGGACTAAGGGGTAGGTGAAAAATTCTTCAAACTGATCGAAAACCAGCAAAAAACGGCTGGGGCGGCTTATTTGCCGTTGTTTGAAGGCATGCCATAACAAGGGGTTTTGTGGCAGTCGACTCATAAAACCGGCTTCAGCCGGCGCCGGCGATTTTTCGTGCAAACGGGCCAGCAGATTATCAATGGGCGCCGGGCTAATCCCATCTATATAACTTCCCAGCCTTAGAGTAATCGGCATCCAGCTTATTTCATTGCCGGCGGATTGAGCAACAAGGTGCGGGATAATACCTGCATTGATCAGCGAACTTTTACCGTAGCCCGATTTGCCGAATAAAACCACCATTTTTTCCAGCGCGATCAGCACGCTCAGGTCCTGCACGTCCCGTTCCCGCCCGAAGAAGAGGTCTTTATCGGCCGTTTCAAAAGGCCGTACGCCGGGATAGCGTTTCTTGCTCATGCGCTACAGGTGGATTTTGATGGTTTCCAAAATGGCGTCGACGATGCGGTTGTACTCCACCGAATAATCGCTGTGGTCGATCACCTTGCGCGACTCGCGGTCTTTGAGGTCGTGAAAGCGCGCCAGTAGTTGGGTCGCGTCTTCGCGGGCCTTGTCGTTGTCTTTCAGTTGATTGAGGGCGCCCAGCACGTCGCCGTTTTGCAGATAGCGGGTCAGGCGCACCGCATCGGGCGTTTGAGCGGCGATGATATCGCGCAGGGCGCCTTCGGCGGCGGCGCGTTGGGCGAGTTCGGCGAGGAAGGCCCCTTCGTCATCTATGAATTCGATACCGAATTGCTTGACCAGGAAGGTGGTGGTATTGTCGTTTTTTTCGGTGTGGTCGACGGCGAATTTGCGGATGGCTTTTTCGCCGCTGAGGATACGCAGGATCAGTTGCGAATACCATTTGTCGAAATCAAAACCTACAAACAAAAAGTGTTTGGCCTGCTGGAGGGCCAGGGCTAAGTTGTTGGGCAGTCCGGGCGCGCCCAATAGCGAGCTGAGCAGGCGGAAGAGGTCGTCGTAGTCGAGCACCAGCGAATCGTCGCGTTGCAGGGAGCCGAAAAGGTTGTAAAACAGGGGCATATCGGCGCTGGGGGGCTCTACGTCTTGCACCGCGACGCCGCCGTGTTGAAAATAAGCAAAGCGGTGTTTGATGCCATATTTGTAGGCTATTTCTGAAAGAAAATTATCGGGATTGATCGATAAAAAGAGGTGGGCGCGCAGGCGCAGCAGGTTGAGCAAGGCGGTTTCATCAACATCGGCGCCGGGCTGGCGGTCCTGGTAAAACAACACCACCTCGCGTTCGATGTCTTCTTTGGCTATTTTATCGCGAAACAGAAAAAAACCGTCGCGTTCGTAGTAGTGGGCGATATCGTCGGCGTTGCTAGCCATAAGTTGGTCGCGCAACACCTGTCGCAGGGGCTTGCCCCCGGTTTTCACGATTTCGGGGCCTACCAGTACCACGCATTTGCCCTGTTTGATATCGGCAAGGATGCTCCTGAACTTGCGGTCCCACTCCGGCGACTTGAAATCGGTCATGGAAATTTAGGTGTTGATGTGGTTCATTTGAAATAAGGGGGTTTATTATTAACGTTTCTCGTGATGATAACAGTGCGTTAGAATCAAATATACGCTTTGTGGGAATAAAACGGATGAGAGTAATGGCTTAAGCCTTTTCTAAAATAAACTCGGGGCTGATTTTAAGTATTGAATAGAGCCGTTTAGCCAAATCAAGATTCACTTTGCGTTTGCCTTGCAATACTTCAGAAAGGCGGGTTGGTGAAATGCCAAGTAGAGCAGCCAGGTCTTTTTGTTTGAGCTTGCGTTCATACATTTTTAACTCAATCATCTCTATTAATGTTTGTGGTTGCCGTATGGGCATTAAGGGAATATTATCCTCCCAAGCTTCGGCCAACATGGAGAGGCGTTGTAAATCATCGCGCTCTTGCGGAGCAAGTGTATGAAATCCGCCACCTCGAGTTGCTTGTTGCAAATAGGTCTCGATTTTCTCCATAACCTGTCGATATTCTTCTTCTGTGCTAATGTTGTAGCTCATCGGGAATTCAATTTGTTAAATATTAGAAGCATCAATATTGTCATACTCTTTATGCGTTCCAACAAATCGGATGTATACAGTACGAATATCAAAGAAAATCATAGCGATTAATCTATATCGATTCCCACGTATGTTAAACACAAAGCGATCATTGCCTACATAGTCTACGGAATTGAAAACATTACGAATATCAGAAATCGAACGCCAGTCTTCATCTTTCACGATCCTGTACCATATATTAAGCGCTTCAACTGCATCGGGGTGAAGTTGTCCAAAATCACGTAGTACGGCTTTGCTTATAATAACCAATTTTCATAAGGTTTGTTCCAAAAATAAATACAAAATTCCACAAATCAAAACTTTTCTACAAAAATGTCACTCTTTTAACTTACAAAACTTCCTACCTTTGCCCCTTCAAATCAAAACACCCTGTACCGTGTCGCTGCTTGACGTCATCTTAACCGCCATAGTTGAAGGCATCACCGAATTCCTTCCCATCTCTTCTACCGGGCACATGATATTACTCTCCTACTTGTTGGGCAACCACGAGGACGAATTCACCAAAACCTTCGAGATATTTATCCAGCTCGGGGCTATCCTGGCCATCGTGGCGCTTTATGCCCGTCGTTTTTTGTTAAAGCCGGAGATTTACCTCAAATTATTCGTCGCTTTTTTGCCATCGGGGGTATTCGGGTTTTTATTGTATAAAATAATAAAGAGCTACCTATTCAACCATTGGGTAGTGGCGGTGTCGTTGATTGTTGGCGGGGTGATCCTCATCTGGCTCGACAAGCGCCTACACCTTGGCGAGCCCAACGACGAGGAGCTTTCCAATATGTCGTACAAAAAAGCGCTGTATATCGGCTTTTTTCAGTGTTTATCCATGATTCCCGGTGTATCGCGGGCGGCGGCCACCATCATCGGAGGTATGAGCAACGGCTTGTCGAAAAAAAGCGCTGCCGAGTTTTCTTTTCTGCTGGCCATCCCTACGATGGCGGCCGCATCGGGTTATGATTTGCTGAAGTTTGAAGGGACTATTTCTGCTGAGCAATGGCAACAGTTGGCCATCGGCTTTATACTCGCTTTTATTACGGCTATTTTTGCAGTAAAGTGGTTTGTGTCTTTGCTCAACCGGCACGGATTTACCGGGTTTGGGTATTATCGCATTGTGGTGGGGGTGCTGTTTTTGGTGTTTGCGATGATTAAAGGCGGAGGCTTAAATTAAACGTGCACAAAATTTTAAAAATTTTGTGCACGTTATGCGTATTTGCACAAAAAAGTTACTCTCTTTGTGCATATCCTTTACGAAGTAGTTCAAACAAATCCTTATTGATATAATAGTTGCTTCTTCCCAATTTAACCTTTTCAACCAGCTTGATTTCAGTTAGTTGGTTAAGATAAAAAGCAGCAGTATTTCGATGTACTCCAAGCCCTTCCTCTACAAACGCAATCTTCGTATAAGGATGTCTAAATAGATTTTCCAATAGTTCTTTGCTATAAAAACCGGTTTCGGCTCGCATTTTTGCCTTATACAAAGCCATCAACTCCCTTATAGCTTTAATAATCTCAATTGTTTGATAGGCTGTTTCTTCAACCCCAATCAGCATATACATGATCCATTGCTCCCATGCGTTTTGATTGCGGACCTCTTGCAATAATCTATAGTAGTCCTTTTTGTGCTGAATAATATAGTGGCTCAAATACAGAACGGGAATATCCAGCAGCCCTTCCTTCACAAGGTAGAGGATATTGATAATGCGCCCGGTTCTCCCATTGCCGTCATAAAAGGGATGAATGCTCTCGAATTGATAGTGTATAATCGCCATTTTGATTAGGGGATCGAGATCTTGCACCGTGGCATCATTGATATACAACTCCAGATTCGACATGAGATCCAAAATTTCTTTCTCATCCTGTGGCGGTTTATATACGACTTCCCCCATATTATTTTTCAGCACCGTACCCGGTAGTTTTCGAAAGCCTGCATTGTTTCTCTCCAATTCCTGCTGGATAGATAAAATAGTGCGGTTGGTCAAAAGCCCCGTATCACGTACCACTCGAAAACCGGTAATGAGCGCCGAAATATAATTTTGCACTTCTTTGGCGGCTGCATTGACGTATGATTCATCTACTGCCGCACGAAAAAGTTCATCATTTGTAGTAATGATGTTTTCAATAGCTGAGCTGTCTTTCGCTTCCTGTAACCCAAGGGTATTTATAAGAATATTTTCGTTAGGAATAGTCTTGGCCTCTCCCTTAAGCTCAGCTAAGGCCCGACTTGCTTTGTTAAGCTGGCGTAGTATCTGCACTGTTTCGACAGACTGTTCAAGCGGGAGAGCCCTTAGAATAAATGATTCATTTGGATTTGACATTTTTTCTCTCATTAGGAGGTTAAGAGAATTTCGGGCGATTCAGTATTGAATTCATTGAAACACTCAAAAGTATCATTTATTTGATTATAATTTAAACAAATAATGATAAATTATTGCGATAATCTTTATTTATTTTTCCTCCCCCCAATGACCAAAATCACCCCCAACTTCATCGCTATTAATGGGTTATACGAATATTTTTGCCTTTATTCCTATATTGCTTGTGCAAAAAGGTTTTAAAATTCAACACCCATGCAGGTTGTAAAAAAAATCGCAGACAAACTGTTCTCAACCTCTGCCGCCGGACTATACATGGTCTTGTTCGCTATTGCTATCGCCGTGGCGACTTTCATCGAAAATGACTTCGGTACCAGCTCGGCCCAAAAAGTAGTGTTCAAAGCCTGGTGGTTTGAGCTGATACTTGTCTTGTTCGCTATATCCCTGCTGGTCAATATTTTCCGGTACCGGATGATTCCCCAAAAAAAATGGCCCGTGCTTTCTTTTCACCTGGCTATGATCGTTATCGTGCTGGGCGCGGGCGTTACCCGCTATTTCGGCAGCGAAGGCATGATGCACATTCGCGAAGAAAGCGCCGCCAATTATTTTATATCGGCCGGGACTTACCTGCTTTTTGAAGCAAAACAATCGGGAAAAACCTACCGGTTTGACGAACCCGTGCTTTTTGCTACGCTCGGAAATAATCATTTAAAAAAATCATATCTGCTCGGCAATGATAAAGTGGAAGTAGAAGTGCTCGGTTTTATGCCCAATCCCGCAGAAGTCCTGGCCGACGACCCCGGCGGCATTCCCATTCTCAAAGTAGTAGTGGGAGGCATGGAAGGCCGCGAGGAATACTACGTAAAATACAAGGATAAAACTACCATCCACGGCCTGACTTTCAATTTCGGAAACCCCGAATTACCCGGCGCTGTCAATATTAAATACGAAAACGACAAGCTGCTTTTTATCACGGATTTTGCGCTCACGCAAACCCAAATGGCCACTCAAAAGAACGATACGCTCGTTCCCGGCGTCTACCGGCCTTTGTTGCTGCGCAGCCTCTATTCCAGCGGCGCCCATAACTTTGTGATCGGCGATTTTAAGCCCAGCGCTAAATTGGACGTGGTGTCTTCTTCTCCCAAAATGACCAGCACAAGCATGGCCGCGCTTGATATGAAAGTGCGCATTAATAACCAGGAACAACGCTTTTATGTGTTTGGCGCGCAAGGCGTGGAAGGCCGGTCCCGGATAGCCACAGGCGGAAATACCAGTCTCGCCGTGTCGTACGGTTCCAAAAATATCGAATTGCCCTTTTCCATTTACCTCCACGATTTTATCATGGAAAGGTATCCCGGTACGAATAGCGCTTCTTCCTATGCCAGCGAAGTGACGCTGATCGACGACAGAAAAAACCTGAAAAGGAATCAGCGCATTTTTATGAATAATATTTTGAATTACGGCGGCTACCGCTTTTTTCAGTCTTCTTACGACCAGGACGAACTCGGCACCTATCTGAGCGTTAACCACGACGCCCCGGGAACCTGGATTTCTTATATCGGCTATTTTATTCTCACGGTGGGAATGCTTCTGACTTTATTCCAAAATAACAGCCGCTTCCAATCGCTTGGCGAAAGCATCAAAAGAATGCGACAATCCCAAAAATCAATATCGGCGATTGTCATAGCTTGCTTGTGCACGATAGCCTTATCAGCTCAAACGCCGGCAAATACCCAACCGATCCCCCTCGACCATGCGGCAAACTTTGGCAGGCTGCTTATGCAAGACCACATGGGCAGGATCAAGCCAATGAACACCTTTTCTAATGAGGTGATGCGTAAATTATCCAGAAAAGAAAACCTGTTCGACCTCAATGCCGACCAGATCATCCTGGGTATGGCCGCGAATCCCAACGACTGGTATGCCGTGCCTATGATCAAAATGGGCAAACACGAGGAGGTCAAAAAAATACTGAATACCCACGAAGACCTGATCGCCTACAGGGATTTTTTCACCGAAAAAGGGGAGTACATTTTACAGGATCACGTCAGTAGAGCTTACAACACTCCCCAACGCGACCGGGGCGCGCTGGAAAAAGAACTGCTCAAGCTTGACGAAAAAGTCAATATCTGTAATATGATTTTTTCGGGCAGCTTTATGAAGATGTTTCCCATCCCCGGCGATAAAAACAACACCTGGGAAGCGCCCGGCGAGGGCCACCAGCACGACCAGGCCAATGAATCGGTAGCCCAGCGATTTTACGAGGCTTATATGCCGACTTTGCAAGGCGCTATGGCCAACAACGATTGGTCTACAGCCAACGAATTAATAACGGAATTGGGCAAATACCAGCAAAAAAACGGCGGCGCAATATTGCCGGCCGGCGGCAAGGTAAAAGCCGAATTATTCTACAACAAAGCCCACATTTTCGGTAAGCTGGGTTCGGCTTACGGACTGCTTGGTTTTGCATTTTTGGTACTGTTGTTTATTTCCGTTTTTAATCCCGGCATGAATCTCAAATGGCCCCAGCTTATAGTTTTGGGACTGCTGGTTTTGGCTTTTTTGGTGCATACTTTGGGCCTCGGCCTTCGCTGGTACATCTCGGGGCGGGCGCCCTGGAGCAACGGCTATGAGTCCATGATCTACATCGGCTGGACGACCGTGCTGGCCGGGCTCGTTTTCGCCCGGAAATCACTTGGCGGGCTGGCAGCCACCAATGTATTGGCCGCTACCATCCTGATGGTGGCCGGACTCAGTTTTTTGGATCCCGAAATCACCCCATTGGTACCCGTATTAAAATCGTATTGGCTCACTATCCACGTATCGATGGTAGCCGGCAGTTATGGTTTTTTGATGTTGGGCGCCATCATCGGCGTGCTGAATCTGGTGTTCATGATTTTCGCCAATTCCCGCAATTCCCAAAAGGTAAACCGCATCATCAAAGAGATGACCTCCATCAGCGAAATGACGATGATCGGAGGGTTAATGATGCTGAGTATAGGAACTTATTTGGGCGGTATCTGGGCCAATGAATCCTGGGGACGCTACTGGGGCTGGGATGCCAAAGAAACCTGGGCCCTGGTGACTATATTGGTATACGCATTCATCCTGCATATGCGCTTAATCCCGGGTTTGAGAGGCGTATATGCGTTCAACCTGGCTTCTTTGTTCGGCTGGGCCTCGGTGATGATGACCTACTTCGGCGTGAATTACTATCTGTCCGGGCTGCATTCCTACGCCGCCGGCGACCCCTTGCCCATTCCGCCGGCGCTGTATTATACGGTGGCTATCCTGTCAGTGATCAGCGTGCTGGCCTATCTCAGAAATAGACAACAACGTATGAGTGTGAGAGAGTGAGAGTGTGGGAGGGTGGGATCATTTCAACGCCACTGCTCCTTCCATGATCACCTCGTATTTATAGCCGGCGCCGAAGTCTTTGTTGATAGCGATAACGCCTTCGAGAGAAATCACGTCGCCGGGTTGGATCATTTCCGTGGTAGTGACGGTGAGGTCGGCGTTTTTAGCTGAGCCGTCGGAGATGTGTACCCAATTGCGGTTCATGATATTGGGGTTGATCTTGATACATTTACCGGTGACAATAATGCGCTTGCCATCGTATTTGGAGGGATTGGCCAGCAGTTCCGAAATTTTCACAGCACCTTTTGCCGGTTCAATTTTTTCGGGTTTCACATCAGTTGCTGCGTTGTCGGAAAAAACCTGGCCGGCAGCAGATCCTCCGGGTTGCTTGCTTATTTGAGACACTAAATACAGCGTTTCAAATACCCGGTTGTATTCCTGGCTGAAAAAGTCCTTTTTTAGCAGCCCGCCTTTGAAATAATAAGTGGCGCCGATTTCTATTTCTTGTTTGGGAATGGCAACCCAGAACGAGTTTTCTCCTTCTGTGACATTTATGTATGTGTACCTTTCCGTATTCAAGGTTTCTTTAGCCACCACCTGGTGGTCGTCGGTATTGGCTACCTGTGGAGTGGCTGCATTGTCGTTGAAAATAGCGCTGCTGTTTTCAGCGGTTTCGCTTTCGATTACCTTCGGTTTTGAGTCGCAAGCATATAAAGAAAATCCTGCGAATATAATTATGACCCAATTCCAGTTCCTCATAATGAAGTTGTTGTTTACTTTCTTGTTCAAAGATAGGGAATATTATTTAACCACGGAGTAACACGGAGTTTGCACGAAGTTTCACAGAGTCAAGATAACACGCTGCGTCACTCCGTTTAACTCTGTTTAACTCTGTGGTAAAAAAAAACAACTAAAACCGCTGAATGACTTTGGCGTTTACCCGGTTAAAGGTGCGGTCCTGGTTGTCAAAAGTGCCCTCGTAATAAATATAGAAGCCCAGCTTTCGGGTGATATTAACCGCGAAGCTTAGGCCGGCAATATGTTGATTAACCGAAAACTCGTAATTCTTGTATTGGTAATCCACATACCGGTAGTATATCTCTCCGTTAAATTTTCCTGCGATTATATCTTTTGCCATTTTCAGCCCGAAGATTTTGCTGTCCAGATAGCCGGTCTGCAATAAATTGGCGGAAAGGGTAGCAGAGGCATTCAAACCGGGTATGCGGCTATAAGTGAGATAAGCGTTTAAATTTTTGGCATCATTGGCGCCGCTTTTTTGAAAACGCCAACTGGCATTTGCGCCTACCGTCAATTTCTTAAGCGGCCGGTAATTGATATTAAATCGGAATCCCTGGCGCGTTTCATTGTCAATAAGCTGGTCTATGAAATTTTTATACGACTCGTAATAGATGATATCTCTCCTATTGTCGTACGAAGCAGAGATGTTTATTTTTTTGGATAATTTATAGCGAAGCGAAAAATATATATTCGTAAGGCTGGTCGTATTTTGAACTTCGTTATTTATTTTTTTATATAAATCCAATTCGGCTGATACAAAAACATTTAGATTTTTCATCAACGCATCGGAGTGTTGAAAATAGACGAATCTCCTGTCAGTTTGGCCGTTATTTTTTTGTTCGACAAATGCCAGCGTGGTTTGCTGAAATTTTTCTTTATCGACGGATACAAGCCCGACATACGCGCCAAATTGAAGCAGGTCGGGGTTTATACCGTAATCTGCATAATCGGGTCTCGACCCGGCAAGCGCACCCACTAAAAAACGGCCCATTCCTTTTTCGAATTGCAGGCCGTCGATGGCGCCCATGCTCGATATTTTTGAATTTATTTTTCTGCCGAATACCAGATTGGTAGCCGGGTTGAAATCGTATTTGGCCGCCAGAGAATATATTTTCAGGGCATTGCCCAGATTTTCCTGCACCTCGTTCCACTCGCCGAGCGTATGCCGGAAGGTGATATAATTTTCTAACGACAACTTGGAATCGCCAATGTGGTTTGCCTGCATGGAAAAGGTGTACTGCATGCGATGGCTGTCGCCCGAGTAGGATGATAGATTGCTGTATGAAGCGGCAGAAATTCGCCCGTTGATATCCTGCTTAATCTTTTTTTCTCCCTGCACATCCGGTGTTGGTGTTTCTTCCGTCACCGCATTCTGTTTGCCGGCTACGGGGGCTTCCTCTATTTTATCTTTGATGCTTATTGGCTCTTCTTTTTCTATAATATGTTGAGAGAATATTTCATCAGATACTTTAAATTTTTCCGCCATTAAAGAAGAACAGACGCAGGATATAGAAGATTTATTTTTTACGACCAATACCGGCGATAATTTATTTTCTTTTTTAATAAAAAGCGTATCGCCAATATCAATTTTTTCTGTCGATTCAAATTTGACATATACGTTTTGGGAAGAAACAAAAGACACCGTACCTTTCAAAAAGGTGGTTTCGTTTTGTCCAAACAAATGGAACGAAATCAGAAAAAAAATAATCGAGAGGAGCGGGTATCTCATCAATTCATACTTTAAGCATCAATGTTTAATCCTCGCCATTAGGGTGACAGGAATAACACGCTGCACTTGTGTACGTATAGCCCGAAACCTCGTCATGGTCATTGTCTACTTGTTGCTGATTGTCGTGTTCGTGGCAATCAATACAACTGAACAGGCTGAAGTTACCGGGCACCGTGTGGCAATCTACGCATTGGTTCCACTCGCCGTCGTGTTTTCCGCTATAAATGGGGAAATACATGTCGTCGTGGTCAAATGTAGCGGGCTCCCATGCATTTTCGCTGTGGCAGTTCTGGCAGGTAGTCGGGAATTGGGCGGAAATATGGTTGGGGTTGTTGGCCGTGTTATAATCGGACACGTGGCAGCCATAGCAGGTATTGGGCGTATTGATGTAGTTGCCGTTGTGGCAGATCGCGCAATTATTGGCTATGGCCGCATGGGCGCCGTTCAGTTGGTAATAGCTGTTGTGAATGGGGAAGGTAGCCGGACTCCAGTTGGGCGCCGTGGTATGGCACATATCGCAATCGGTTGGAATGCCCAGCGCCAGGTGGTTGGGATTCAGACTCTGGTTGTAATCGGGAAGGTGACAGCCTTCGCAAGTGTTGGGGGTATTGTTGTAGTTGCCCTGGTGGCACAGCACGCAGTTGTTGGCTATGGAGATATGCGCTCCTGTAAACGGATACACGCTATTGTGGTTGAAGGTAGACGGCACCCAGGTATTTTGGGTATGGCATTGCTCGCAATCTGTCGGGAATTGCCCGGCCAGGTGGTTGGGGTTGGTCGTCGTGTTGTAATCCGTCGCATGGCACCCGAAGCAGGTATTCGGGGTGTTGTTGTAGTTGCCGTTGTGGCATTCGGCACAATCGTTGGCGATCAGCGCATGCGCGCCGCTCAGCACGTAATAGTTGTTGTGTATGGGGAACGTAGCCGGCATCCAGTCGGGCGCGGTAGTGTGGCACATGTCGCAATCGTTCGGAATGCCCAGCGGTCCGTGTGGAGGATTTGCACTCTGGCTGTAATCGGTCATATGGCAAGCTTCACAGGTATTGGGGGTATTGTTGTAATTGCCCTGATGACATACCGCACAGTTGTTGGCTATCGGGATATGCGCACCGGTGAATGGGTACACCGTATTGTGATCGAAGGTAGCCGGGCTCCAGGTGTTTTCCGTATGGCAGAGGGCACAATCCGTGGGAAATTGTGCGCTGGCGTGGTTCGGGTTGGTCGTCATACTGTAATCCGACGCATGGCAGCCGTTGCAGGTATTGGGCGTGTTATTGTAATTGCCGTTGTGGCAGGTGGCACAGTCGTTGGCGATGGCGCCGTGGGCTCCGTTTAATGCGTAATAATCGTTGTGTATGGCAAAGGTGGCCGGCGCCCA